>Ga0255760_10002858_pt1 | contig 15658 bp, 13 predicted proteins | sample 071ome_25_FD_179960 | JGI IMG/M metagenome (GOLD analysis project Ga0255760, IMG submission 179960) | Coastal salt marsh microbial communities from the Groves Creek Marsh, Skidaway Island, Georgia - 071410BT metaG (version 2) | ecosystem: Environmental > Aquatic > Marine > Intertidal zone >... | reverse complement strand
AATAATTAGATGAAAACCATCAGTTAATGGTTCATTAACCGGATCGGTGTCCAAATTATCCTTAGCATTGTCAACCAAATTAATACCCCTTTAACCAATTCCGTTTGAAAGCCATTTCGATCGCGAAAATCAAGACTTTCCCCATGGACCGAGCGAATTCCTAGCAATTATTATCTCGACCGGAAAGAATAATAACTCCACGGAACCACTCTTATCCGTTAAAAAGTACCATTTTCAACCAAAGCGAAATAAAACCTCAACACTTCATATAGTCCATTTAATCCCGGCCGAGGGACAATAAATGGTATCCGGGAGGTGGCAAGCCGGCAAACCAAATTTGTTATTTGATGAAAGAGTCACTTTTCGGGGCTCCGTTTTAGAGAGGAAAACTGGTAAATTCCTTGGCTAACCCTAGACTATATAGGTAAAAGATATACAAAAGCTGTCGCTAGGACACTTAAAATAACATGCTTTAAATTGATCTTAGAACCCCAAAAAAACCTTATCTACAGGGTTGAGGTCAAAATACGAAGGAACAATCTATGTCAGAGGTAAAATCCGATTTACAAATAGCGCGTGAGGCCAAAATCAAGCCAATCGGGGAGATTGCCGAAAAGCTGGGCGTTCCAAATAATTATTTGCAACCCTATGGGCACACAAAAGCAAAGGTAGACGTGAGTTTTCTCGGCAATGAGTCGAAAAAAGGGAAATTAATTCTCGTCACCGGCATTAGCCCCACCCCAGCGGGAGAGGGTAAAAGCACGACAACTGTTGGGTTGGGTGACGCGCTTAACCGTATTGGGAAAAATGCAACCATCTGTCTCAGGGAACCCAGCCTTGGTCCATGCTTCGGCGTAAAAGGAGGAGCAGCTGGTGGCGGCTATGCTCAGGTTGTTCCAATGGAAGACATCAACCTTCATTTTACCGGCGATTTCCATGCAATCACATCGGCGCACAATTTGCTATCAGCTCTCATCGATAATCATATTTATTGGGGAAATAGCCTCGGAATTGACTCCCGAAGGGTAGCTTGGCGAAGAGTAGTGGACCTGAATGACAGGGCATTGAGATCAATCGTTGCTTCATTGGGTGGGGCAGTGAATGGTTTTCCCCGTGAAACAGGGTTTGATATAACCGTGGCCTCCGAGATCATGGCCATATTTTGCCTTGCTAATAACCTCCAAGACTTGCAAGAACGGATCGCCAGAATCGTCATCGCGGAGACGCGTGGAAGGGAACCTATTACGGCAGATGCCTTAAAAGCCGAAGGTCCCCTTACAGTGCTGCTTAAAGAGGCCATCCTACCCAACCTTGTACAAACGCTTGAACATACCCCAGCATTTGTCCACGGCGGTCCCTTCGCTAATATTGCGCATGGCTGTAATTCGGTCTCGGCGACAAAGTCAGCACTAGCGCTATCTGACTATGTTGTTACAGAAGCCGGCTTTGGATCAGACCTCGGAGCCGAAAAATTCTTTGATATAAAGTGCCGGTCCGCTGGTCTTCAACCAGATGCAGTCGCCCTGGTTGCGACTGTTCGCGCCTTAAAAATGCATGGAGGCGTTGCTAAAGAAGATTTGGGAAAAGAGAACATTGAAGCTGTCCGGACTGGTGCTGCCAATATGTTGCGACATATAGAAAACATTAAAAGCTTTGGGGTTCCCGTAGTAGTCGGAATTAATCGGTTCCTCACTGATACTGATGCGGAAATAGAACTCCTCCAAGACATATGCGCAGACGCAGGTTCAAAAGCAGTTGAGTGCACACACTGGGCTAATGGTGGCGCCGGGGCCGAGGAACTGGCGCATGAAATAGTTGCAATGTCCGATCAGCCTAATAATTTTGAATACCTCTACCCCGATGAAATGCCACTTTGGGAAAAGATCGAGACAGTTGCAAAAAAAATATATCGGGCTGGAACCGTCTCAGCATCAGCTGCGGTGCATAATCAACTCTCGACATTGGAAAAACGAGGTTATGGAAACTTCCCCGTTTGTATGGCTAAAACCCCTCTGAGCTTTTCTACTGACCCCAAATTAATGGGGGCCCCGGAGGGCTTTGATGTAAATATCAGAGAGGTGCGGCTCTCAGCAGGAGCAGGATTCATCGTGGCGATTTGCGGGGACATAATGACCATGCCAGGCTTGCCTCGAGTGCCCTCAGCAGACTCCATTAGACTGAATGAGCAAGGGCAAATTGAAGGGCTATTTTAAGGAGTTATCACTGATCGGGAAGCAATCTTGAATCATGATTAAAAGCACGATGGTGCCAGGATATTGAATAACACGAAGTCAACTTGAAATGGACCAACCAACGACAACTCTCCCCTCTAGTAATGTCCACCCGGGCTCAGGGCGTCGCAAGGCCCCAAGATTCCCGAAAGGAAGAGTTCTAGACGACAAAGACCTCGAAGAGATTCGAACAATGCTTGGACACACCCCAAGAGACAGGGATCTTCTGATAGAATTTCTGCATTTAATTCAAGATAAAAAAGGTTTCCTTCCCGCCGGGCTATTACATGCCCTGGCAGAGGAAATGCGAATTCCAATGTCAGAAGTTTATGAAACTGCGTCTTTTTACGCGCATTTCGATATCGTTCATGACGAGCAGGCTCCCCCTCCAAAAACCACCGTAAGAGTATGTGACTCTTTGAGCTGCATGCTTAAAGGTTCAGATACCCTTATTTCAGCCCTAGAAAAATCATCCCCACCCAGCGCTCGTATCATACGCGCACCTTGCATGGGTCGTTGCGACCAAGCACCAGTGTGCGAAGTAGGTCACCTTCACGTTGATAATGCAGCTGTCGATAGCGTTTTATCTGCCATTGCGTCTGATACTCACGACCCCATTATACCGGATTATGAAAACTTAGAAGCGCGGCTAGCATCAAAGGGGTATGACATATTGCGATCTTGCATCGAAGGTGGGAGGTCACGAGACGAAGTCATTGCAGCACTGTCTGATGGCGGGCTTCGGGGGCTGGGTGGAGCCGGTTTCCCAACGGGCCGAAAATGGGATTTGGTTCGATCAGAGCCAGGACCCAGGATGATGGCCGTCAACGCAGATGAGGGTGAACCTGGTACTTTTAAGGATCGTCATTATCTAGAACGCGAGCCCCATGCATTTTTAGAGGGTATGCTGATAGCCGCTTGGGCTGTCGAGGCGGAGTCAGTATATATCTATCTCCGAGATGAATACCCAGCCGTCTACAAAATTCTTTTAAAAGAAATTTCAGCTTTAGAAATAGCAGGCCTGGCAGATCATACTAAGGTTCATTTACGTCGCGGTGCAGGTGCTTACATCTGTGGGGAGGAGTCCGCGATGATTGAGTCGATTGAGGGAAAACGGGGACTTCCTAGACACAGGCCCCCATATGTTGCACAAGCTGGTATTTTCGATCGTCCCACGCTCGTGAATAATGTCGAAACTCTTATTTGGGTTCCAAAAATCCTTGAGAAGGGAGCGAGTTGGTTTGCCAGTCATGGTGTGCGAGGTTCGAAAGGGCTCCGTAGCTACTCGGTTTCTGGACGAGTCAAAAATCCAGGCGTCAAATTAGCGCCAGCTGGGACGACCGCTCGTGAACTTCTTATAGATTATTGCGATGGAATGAGTGATGGACATGCATTTAAAGCTTATCTGCCCGGCGGAGCCTCCGGAGGCATCCTACCTGAGAGCCTCGCCGATCTACCACTAGATTTTGGAACATTAGAAGAGCATGGCTGCTTTGTTGGCTCTCACGCAGTAATTTTTCTCTCTGATCAAGATGACATGAAAGATGTAGCGCTAAATCTCATGAAATTTTTTGAGGACGAAAGCTGCGGTCAGTGTACACCCTGCCGGCAGGGGACAGAGAAAGCGACAGCGCTAATGGCGGAACCGAAGTGGGATATGGAAACTCTCAACGATTTGGCAAATGTAATGGCAGATGCCTCCATTTGCGGCTTGGGACAAGCCGCGCCTAACCCACTTCTTTCAGTCATGAAATATTTCCCAGAGGATTTATGATGTCTGAAAAAATCACCTTCGAACTTGATGGCAAAACCACCACCGCTCAACCAGGTGAGACAATATGGGAGGTTGCAGCCAGAATTGGTGTAGAGATACCACATTTGTGTTGGCAACCAGATCCTGGCTATCGCGCAGATGGAAACTGCCGAGCCTGTATGGTCGAGATAGAAGGCGAACGAACGCTCGCTGCCTCATGCATAAGAAAACCGACAGAGGGGATGAGGGTGAAAACCGCGTCCGCACGTGCCAAGAAATCGCGGGAAATGGTTTTTGAACTTTTACTGGCGGATCAGCCAGAGCGAGAGGTAAGCCATGATCCTCGGTCAAAATTTTGGGGGTGGGTTGATACGATGGGAGTGACAAAAACTAATCGTCTTCCGAGCGCCGACCGCCCCGAGCCAGACAATTCTCACTCGGCAATTGCAGTTAACCTTGATGCTTGTATCCAATGCAATCTGTGTGTCAGGGCTTGTCGTGAAGTTCAAGTAAATGATGTTATTGGACTTGCATATCGGGGCCATCAGTCAAAAATTGTTTTTGATTTCGATCGAAACATGGGTGATTCGACCTGTGTGGCCTGTGGGGAATGTGTACAATCTTGTCCCACGGGGGCATTGATGGAAGCAAACCTATTGAATGCCTCAGGAACCAGAACAGAATTTGAGACAAGAGCTGTGGAGACACTCTGCCCGTTTTGCGGAGTAGGATGTCAAACCAATGTAAATATCAAAGATTCTAAAATTCTGTTCGTCGACGGCAAAAATGGTCCTGCAAACAACAATAGGCTCTGCGTAAAGGGGCGCTTTGGATTTGATTACGTTCATAGCCCAGATCGACTAACCCAACCCTTAATACGCAGAGATGATGCGCCAAAGGAAGCGAACATCCAAATTGGGCGTGAAAGAATCGAGGAAGTTTTTCGAGAAGCCACTTGGGAGGAAGCACTGGACAAGGCAGCCTCTGGGCTAAAAGCAATCTTTCGGCGAGACGGTGGCAGCGCAATAGCAGGTTTTGGATCCGCCAAATGTTCAAATGAGGAAGCATATTTATTCCAAAAACTCATCCGACAGGGGTTTCGGACCAATAATGTGGACCATTGCACAAGACTGTGCCACGCATCCTCTGTTGCAGCGCTGATGGAGGGCTTGAATTCTGGAGCTGTTTCAGCACCTTTTACAGCCGCCAAGGATGCAGAGTGCATAATCGTCATTGGGGCACGCCCAGAAGAAAATCACCCCGTAGCTGCAACTTATATTAAAGACGCGGCGAAAAAAGGGGCAAACTTGATTGTCATGGACCCTAGGGGACATCGATCTGGCCTCGGAAGATACGCGAGCCACATGCTCCAATTTAAACCAGGCAGCGACGTCGCATTGCTCAATGGCATGCTTCATACGATTATCTCAGAGGGTTTAGCCGACGAACAATATATTCAGTCCAATGCAGATGGCTATGACGAGTTAAAGCAGAAAATCTCGGACTTTCCGCCCGAAAAGATGGAAAAAATTTGTGGTATACCGGGAAAGGTTATCCGCGAGGTTGCGCGCATTTACGCATCGTCCAAAGCCTCCATTATTTTTTGGGGAATGGGAGTCTCTCAACACGTCCATGGAACCAATAATGCGCGATGTCTGATCGCTCTCTCGCTAGTGACAGGGCAAGTCGGAAGAGCCGGTACAGGTCTTCATCCCCTTCGAGGACAAAATAACGTCCAAGGGGCCTCAGATGCAGGCTTGATCCCAATGTTTTATCCCGACTATAGGTCGGTTGAAGGCAAAGAAATCCGCGAGCGATATCAAGAGTTCTGGGAGCAGGATTTAGATCCCCAAAGAGGGCTAACAGTCGTAGAAATTGTCAATTCAATTCTCGAAGGCCAAATCAAGGGAATGTATATACTTGGTGAAAACCCAGCCATGTCCGATCCTGATCAAAATCATGCACGGGAAGCTTTAGCGTCTCTAGAACATTTAGTTGTCCAAGATATTTTTCTTACCGAAACAGCTTGGCATGCAGATGTAGTCTTACCCGCTTCCGCCCATGCAGAAAAATCCGGCACCTTTACCAATACCAACCGCCAGGTCCAAATGGCCCGTCCGGCCTTAGAACCACCCGGCAATGCGCGTCAAGATTGGGAGCTGATTCAAGAATTAGCGAAAAGAATAGGGTTAGATTGGAATTATAAAGATCCTAGCGATGTTTTCGCAGAAATGTCCGAAGTCATGCCTTCCTTGGCTAATATTACTTGGGAAAGAGTCGAGAGAGAAAACTCTGTGACTTACCCCTGTCTGGCACCCGAAGACCCAGGGGAGGAAATAATATTCGGAGACGGATTCCCGACCTCTAGCGGACGAGCAAAAATAGTTCCTGTGGATATTGTTCCACCAGATGAGCTACCCGACAGGGAATATCCCATGATCCTCTCAACTGGAAGACTTCTTGAACATTGGCACACTGGCGCGATGACCCGACGCGCAGTGAATTTAGACTCCTTAGAGCCGGAAGCAATCGCATGCCTTAATTATAGAGACATGGAGAGGTTAGGCGTCAAGCCAGGAGAATTGGTAAGCATTAAAACCCGGCGGGGACACATATCAATCAAAGCACGGGAGGACCGTTCAGTTCCGGAAAATATGATCTTTGTTCCATTCTGCTTTTCGGAAGCCGCGGCTAATATTTTAACCAACCCCCAACTTGATCCCCTTGGAAAAATTCCGGAATTCAAATTTTGTGCGGCTAAAGTCGAGCCTATGACTAAAGGCGCGGCTGCAGCGGAATAAAGGTCCCACGCCATGGCTGGGACGGAAGACACGGCAAATAATTTCTTAGACGCTCTCTTATTAGCACTCGATTTAATTACAGGATTGAACGCAGGGCTAATAGAAATCGTCGGCCTATCTCTCTCAGTTAGTTTAAGCGCAGTCCTAATTGCTGGGAGCATCGGACTGCCCCTCGGAGCCGCTCTCGCCGTTTACAACTTCCGAGGACGTCAAATATCAATCGTTCTCCTCAACGCGCTAATGGGGTTACCCCCTGTCTTTATCGGGCTCACAGTTTATCTCCTCTTATCTCGATCTGGTCCCCTCGGAGCCCTTGACCTTCTGTTCACTCCGACCGCTATGGTCATTGCCCAAGCCATACTTATTACGCCAATCGTGGCAGCTTTGAGTAGACAAACATGTCAAGGCCTCTACGAAATCTACCAAGAACAATTGCGATCTCTCGGGGCCACTCCCTTGAACATAGTGCTGACCATTCTATGGGATGCCAGAATATCACTACTAACCGCAATTATGGCGGGTTTTGGTAGGGCCATCGCGGAGGTCGGGGCCGTGTTTATAGTAGGTGGTAACATTGAGAATTTCACGCGAGTAATGACAACCACCATCGCACTTGAAACCAGCAAAGGAAATTTAGCTCTTGCGATGGCACTTGGAATTATTCTTGTGTTGCTCTCGATCGTCGTAAATGGAGTCGCAAGCATTACCGCCGATTCAGTCAGTCGGTCCAAAGCAAATAGATGAATATTTTACCTCTAACGCTAAAAAACGTCACCTATTACTCGGGTGGCAAGCAATTACTTAAGTGTAATGTGACGATCAGCGAAGGCCCAAACACCATGGTTCTTGGGCCCAACGGCGCAGGCAAAAGCATCTTTCTTAGAGTTTGCCACGGACTCTTAAAACCAACCGAAGGGCAGGTCGAATGGACCGGAAAAGAGCAAGATGCGAACAACCCCAATCAGGCGATGGTTTTTGAAAAGCCCATTATGCTTCAAAGAACCGCGGAAGAGAACTTGGCCTACGGATTAAAGCTGCGTAAGGCCAAAAAAGACGTAATTAAGCAACGGGTTTCACAAGTTTTACAAAGGGTTGGCCTTACCGAAGCCGCCAAACAATTAGCCACATCTCTATCCGCAGGGGAACAACAACGGCTCGCGTTGGGCAGAGCATGGGTACTTGAACCAGATGTTCTTTTTCTGGACGAACCGACCGCCAATCTAGATCCAGGCTCTACAGCCGAAGTGGAAATAATTATCCAAGAGATTAAGAAATCCGGGACAAAAATCGTCATGACAACACACGATCTGGGGCAAGCAAGACGACTGGGGGGCGACATTATTTTTCTCTATGGAGGGGCTCTAAAAGAACACAGTCCAGCAGAGAAATTTTTTGACTCACCCAAAACCAAAGAAGCCAGGGCTTTTCTCAACGGAGAGATATTATGGGGACAGGATTGATTACACTCATAAACCGGCTCATTTTGATCGCCGCTTTTCTTTGTTCGACATCGGCATCTGCGGAACAAGTCATAAAGTTAGCATCCACCACCTCAACCGAAAATTCAGGTCTTTTTAAATTTTTACTACCAAAGTTTGAAAAAGCGACAAAAATCAAAGTTAGAGTTATCGCTGCAGGAACAGGACAGGCGATAAGAATAGGAAGAAACGGCGATGCAGACGTACTTATTGTCCATCACCCCCCATCTGAGGAGAGATTCGTTGCAGAGGGGTTCGGTTTAAAGCGCCATAAATTAATGTACAACGATTTGGTAATTGTTGGGCCAAAAACCGATAGCGCTAAAATTAGAGGTGTCGAGGAAGCAACCATTGCTTTTTCGAAAATAGCGTCCTCAATGCAATTATTCGCGTCACGAGGTGATGAGAGTGGGACCCATTTAGCTGAAAAAGAAATTTGGAAAAGGGCTCAACTTAACCCTCAAAGGACAAGATGGTATTTATCGCTGGGCGCAGGAATGGGATCGACATTAAATATAGCCGTGGCAATGGATACCTACGCCCTCACTGATAGGGCGTCCTGGGCCGCTTTTAAGAATAAAAAGAATCATACGATCCTTATGGAAGGTGATAAGAAGCTTTTTAATCAGTATTCCGTAATAGCCATTAATAAAAAGAAGCATGGGCACGTAAAATTCGACCTGGTCAAAAAGTTCACCAATTGGCTTTTATCAAATGATGGTCAAAAGGCGATAAGAAACTTTCGTATTAACGGTAAACAAATGTTTTTTCCTAATGCAAACAGGGAACAATAAAAGAAAACGCTTAAATCTTCAGGAGTAATCATAAAAGTCAAATGCGTCTCGGTTTCTTTACCATGCCCATCCATCCATTGCATCGTGATTACCAAACCACTCTGCGGGAGGATCGAGAAACCATCATCTTGTGTGATCAACTCGGCTTCCATGATGCATTTGTTGGAGAACATCTTGCGGATGCTGCGGAGTCGATATCAAATTCAATGATCTTCCTGGCTACTCTTATTCACGCTACCCAAAATATTAAGTTAGGCACCGGCACAACGAACCTCGCTCACAATCATCCAGTTTTGGTGGCCACCCACGCAGCAATGTTCGATCACCTAGCAGATGGCCGTTTTATCCTTGGAATCAGCCCCGGCACCTTGCGATCAGACAGAGAAGCCATGGATATTCTTGAAGATGACCACAATAAAATTTTTGCGGACGCCATAGAGGTCGTCCTAGAAATATGGAAACGTGATCCGCCATACCAAATAACAATTCCAGGTAATCGTTTTAAAGTTACCACCGAGACGTCTTTCGATCCGGAATTTGGCGTCGGTGTTATGCCAAAACCACTGCAAGATCCTCACCCTGAAATAGTCGGTACGGTAGTAGCACCGTTTTCCAAAGGGGTGGTCGAAATGGGACGTCGTAACTTCCACCCCCTCTCTGCTAACTTCCTCCTCACAAAATGGCTTCCCTCGCATTGGCAAAATTATCAGCAAGGCTGCGACGACGCAGGAATAAAAGCGGATCGAAGAGACTGGAGAATCGCTCGAACCATATTCGTTGCGGATGATGAAACAACGGCCTCTGCATACGGAAAGTTTGATTCAAACAGTCCATATAGATTTTACTACAACCAGTTGTTCACCAAATTAAAAAGAGCCGGAAGACACGGAGTTTTTAAACGGTATTCTGAAGAACCAGATGATACCCTCACACTGGACAGGATCGTCGATGACTTAGTGATTTCGGGCACTGTAAACAGTGTGGTAGATCAAATTTTGTCATTGCGGGCCGAAGTTGGCGCCTTTGGGGAGTTGGTTGTAGCTGGAATGGACTGGGTTGATGAAACTTTGACTAAAAGATCTCTGCAACTAATGGCTGAGCAGGTAATACCACGTGTAAATGAAGCGCTTAAAGAATAAGAAAATTACTAACCTACTTATTTGGTCGGCAGCAAATTGTTTTCTCTTTACATAGGACTAGCTTGGCGGTCTGCCACGCCAAGCCTCTTCCAAGCGTGATAGGATTTCATCCCGTTCGTAAGGACGCGCACAAAAATATTGATCTAGCATAATTTTGTCTGTCGCCTCATTTAAAACCTCTCGATCCAGCCCCAAGTCTCTCAGTCCGCGAGGCACACCGCACGCCTCCAAAAGTCCGTAGAGGGCCTGAGGCGCATCCTGCTCGCCATTCCCCAAGGCACAAGAAATTCTTCGACAGGGATCAGGCTGAACCTTCCGAACATAGGCTGTGGAGTGGGGTAACATGATTCCGTGGGTTGGACCGTGCGGAAGATCCCAGCCGCCACCGAGCACGTGGACCATTTTGTGATGCAAAGTGGTACCCGCCGATATTACAGTCGAACCACACAACCATGATCCAAGAAAAGCCTGTGCACGCGCCTCTATGTTCGCCGGATCTTGAGCAATTTTAACCAACGCCGCCGCCATTTCTCCAATTCCTCTCTCGGCAAACATATCGGTAACAGGATTGGCATTTCTTCCTAGGAAAGAACTGACTGAATGCGCTATTGCATTTAAACCACTTGCAAGAGAAGTATCTTTAGGGAGGGCAACCGCAAGCTCCGGATCATAAATCAAAACCGATGGAAGCATTCTTAAATCATAATTATTTCGTCTAACCCCATCATGGTGGATAATTCCTTGGATGTGAGTAGTTTCAGAACCTGAATATGTGGTCGGAATAGCAATTATTGGAATGTCAAATTCTAGAGCTATAGATTTCGCTAATCCCACAGCTGTCCCGCCTCCGAAGGAAACCAAACAATCAGCCTTTAATTCAGCTGCCATTGCGCGCCCTTTCTCGACCGCTACCATCGGGACAAAAATTTTAGCGTCCGAGCAAATGCCAACGGTTTTATCTCCAAGCAAATCGGCGATCTTTTCCGCTTGAGGCACCCGACTCTTCGTACAACAAAACATTACTCGCGTCTTGTTCAGCCGGCTTACCTCCTCGGCTAGCCTTTTGATCACCCCAGCCCCAAGTATCACCCGAGATGGATAACCCATATGTGTAAAAGAACTCACTTAAAAACTCCTTAATTCCTAACTGTTTTTTTATCTGATTTCTATCGAAGGTAAAATCTTCAAAAAATCAAAAAAATATCGCACACTATTCTGAGTCACAGAGAAAAGGAGGTTGATCGTGTCAGGGGAAAAAATTCAGTCGAAATTTGTGGTTAATAGAGCCGACGAAAACCCTTTCGTTAGCGGAGGATTGCGAGTGTATCGGGAATATCGAGACCTTGGTATCTCCGACGCCACCATGGGTCGCGTCCACGCACAAATAATTCGCACAACTAAGCCATGCCCTGAAGAAGGCAGTGGTCTTCATTATCATGATCTTGAATTTCAGATGGTCATGATTTTAAAAGGAAAATCTAGGGTTTGGTTTGAAGGCCAAGGCGAAGTTGAATTTAATGAGGGAGATTGTTGGATCCAGCCGCCTAAAATAAAGCATAATGTGATGTACTATTCTGAGGACTACGAGTTACTAGAACTTACCATTCCAGCAGAATATGAAACCGTCACGGTCGAGGAATAGTACTTTTTGTGGCTTTCGGAGGTAAAAATTCCAATGAAAATGGGCGACTTATCTTTATTAATTTCTTAAAGACAACGTCTCTCATTCGGCTCCGAATGATTGATTTTTCGAAAAGCGCATTTTCTGATCAACTAAGAATAATGGATTGAGGCGTATTTAGTGGATAACTTAACCCGGGAAATAGCCCGTTTTTCATGTGATTGGAAATACGAAGAAATTGTTGAACACATTCCGAACTTGTTGGCGCAACATATAATTGATTCTATTGGATGCGCTTTAGTGGCAGAAAACTCCCTGCCAGCCAATATCGGTAAAAAAATTTCCTTTGGACAAACCCCCGGGAAATTCGCCGGCAAAACTTTATTCAGTGCACAAACGATGCCGCTGGATATGGCCGGTTTTATTAACAGCTGTATGATCCGCAATTACGATTTCAATGATCGATTTCCCGGTGGACATCCATCAGATGGGCTCGGAGCCCATTTAGCGCTCGCTGGATCGACAAAAATTACTGGTCGAGAGTTTATTCTTTCGGCCCTTATAACCTACGAGACTTTTATTCGTATTACCGAAGCCTCCAAGCTTCGGGAGCGAGGTTGGGATCAGGGATTCGCTGTTGGGATTTCTGCAGTTGCAGGACTTTCGCGCCTTTTGGGACTGTCATTTGAACAAACGGCCAACGCCATCAGTATAACAGGAAGCGCCACTGTGCCGCTTCGAGTATCTCGTTCTGGGGCTCTAACCGCATGGAAAAATGTCGCGACACCGTTCGCGGCCCGCAATGCAACCTTTGCCGCCATGTTAGCCGCGGAGGGTATGCCTGGGCCTGATAGCATTTTTGAGGGTCGGGCCGGTTTGTTCGACAATATTACAGGACCATTCATAATAGATCCCCTTCCTCATCAGGGGGGAAAAATACGTTTTGAGGAGGTGCAGATTAAATATTGGCCATTAGAAGCAAGCGGTCAGCCAGTCGTTTGGGCGGCTCTTGAGCTAAGGAAAAAATTGGGCTTTTCGTCTATTGACGAGATAGAGGTCATTGAAATTTTCTGTGACTCACATGGAAAAAATGAAATCGCTGGTGGACCTGAAAAGTGGGATCCTCAAACTCGAGAAACAGCGGATCATTCGATGCCATACATATTCGCCCGGACATTTGCCGACGGTCCTCCATCCATTGCTTCATTTTCTGAGGCTAAAGTTCTGGACCCAACATTGCGCCCGCTAATGAACAAGATTGTTGTGACAATAGACAAAGATATAGAGGCAATGACGCCTGAGAACCTTGCTGTGAGGGTCGCAACCAGGATGAGAAACGGAACCATTCTGGAAGCGAAGAGTCGAAACCCGCCTGGGCACCCCAAAAATCCTATGACGAGAGAAGAGATTGCGATAAAATTTTCCAAACAGGCTGAGCCAATCATTGGTTCAAGTCGATCGCAAGAAATTACTGATGCATGGGCAGAGCTAAAAAGCGCACCCGATGTCCGCCCTCTTATATCGATGCTAAATATTTAAGGACAGATAAATCGGATATATCGCCAGATACCTAAATTTTGGTATGATATATCCATCTGTTTTAAATAAAGGTAGGGCAATCTAATGGCCAATCTAAAAATCGGCGAATTAGCTCCAGACTTTGAATTACCCAATCAAAATGGTGATTTAATCAAGCTTTCCGACTATGCGGGGCAGAATGTACTGGTTTGGTTTTTCCCAAGGGCATATGGCGGCGGGTGAACAAACGAAGCAAAGGGGTTCCGTGATAGAACCCAAGGACTTTCAGAACAGAATACGACTCCTATTGGAATTACATTTAGTCTGCCCGAAGAGCTGAAGAGATGGTCAGAAGATAATGCCTTGACCGGAGACTTGTTATCGGATCAATCGAGAAGTGTAGCGATTTCTTATGGGGCTGTCGAAACTCAGGACCAAGAGCGCCCCAAACGTATGTCCTATTTGCTCGGACCCGACATGAAAATCTTAAAAATATATGAAACCCCAGAAGCAGCTATTCACCCAGCAGAAGTGCTCAAGGATTTGACCTGATATCAAGAGCGATTATGACAGACTATTGGCTTAGTAAAATGATGTTTGACCTCCAGAAATCTGGTGATGTGAGCAGTTGGCGCGCTGATAGAGAACCGTTTTTAGAACAGTATCCCATTAGCGAAGAAATGAAGCAGGCAGTAAGGGATGATAACCTTGCGGCAATCGCACCGCACGTAAATGCTTACCTACTTCGGTTTTATTGCGGGATTTGTGGAATGGGAGATAAAGAATTTATAGAGCGTCTAAGAGAAATTAACACTCCGGAGCGACACTAATATGGCTCAGTTAGTTGGTGCCTTCGCCTCAAGCCACGCCCCACTCATTGCTCGCGACTGGGATATACTCCCACCGGAGGCTAAACAAAAGATTAGTTCCGGTTTTAGGGAGATGAGGTCCCGGATCGAGGAACTTTGTCCAGATCTTCTGATTATGCTGGCACCCGACCATTGGGTAAATTTCTTTTTAGACAACCTACCGGCTTTTTGTATTGGCCTCGGACCAGAACACGGAGGACCTCCGGAGCCATTTTTATCTCCTAAGTTCCCATATAAAAAATTAAAAGGGCACCCTGAATTCTCTCGCCACCTGGCAGACACGGCATTCGAAAGCGGATTTGATCCCTCCCTATCTTACAATGTAAATCTCGACCACGGGTTCTGTATCCCACTATGGCAGCTGGGGCTTGACCCACTACCTAAAGTTATTCCGATTTTTGTAAACGAGCTTGAGCAACCCATGCCTAGCATAAAACGCTGCTTCGATTGGGGCCGAATGATCCGATCAGCTATCGTAAATTACCCGGAGGATCTCAAAGTTGCGGTGATCGGATCTGGTGGTCTCAGTCATTCTATCGGCGAGCCAACGATGGGAAAAATTGACGAACGGTTTGATAAAGATTGTATTGATTCATTCTCAAAAGCAAATGAAGCCGAAATTATTGAAAAGCTTATAAAAAACCTTCCGAATGCAGGGAATGGGAGCGAAGAGATCCGGAGTTGGATAATTGCCCATGCGGTAATGAATGGTGAGGGGTTCGAATTGATTGATTACGCTCCAATACTAGAAGTCTATGTTGGATGCGGTTGGGCAGAATGGAAGATCGCTTAGCTCAATTCATTAGTCGTTGAAATTATCCTTGAGTGTACCGGAAGAATATTCCTTTTTAGAGAGACCCCTTCTCTGCAGTTCTGGTACAACAAGATCCACAAAGTCCCTAATGTTATTCATTGCGTGATATCCTCGACCAAGGATAAATCCTCCATTTGCACCAGTCTCAAAATGCACCCGTTCTAATTCATCCACAATTGCCTTGGGTGTCCCCTCAACCGCCATTATCCGCTTAGTTAGGTAATCCCGGCCAAGCTCTTTCACTGTCGTATTAGGGTTTGTCGTTCTGAGTATCTCCTCAAAAGTTCCTAGATTCCCATTTGTCTCACGAACCTGATCAATAAAATCAGCCAGGGTCATTTCCGGATCTGCCAAAGAAAAATCTACGCCAAACCATTGAGACATTTCGACAAGGCCTCCTTCAGGAGGTATTGCGTCGAGAAAAGCTTTTTCCTTAGCTCTTGCCTCAGATTGAGACTCCGCCACCTGCACTCTAACCGACCACAGAATTCCAAGATCTCTGGGTTTTCGCGAGAATTTCAATAATCGTTTATCGATCTCGGTTCGATGCTTCTTCATGCTATCAATTGTTCTTCTCGTGCTAAATTGCAGATCTGCAAATCTTGCAGCGAGATTCATACCCGGGCCAGACTGCCCAGCT
>Ga0255760_10002820_pt1 | contig 15809 bp, 15 predicted proteins | sample 071ome_25_FD_179960 | JGI IMG/M metagenome (GOLD analysis project Ga0255760, IMG submission 179960) | Coastal salt marsh microbial communities from the Groves Creek Marsh, Skidaway Island, Georgia - 071410BT metaG (version 2) | ecosystem: Environmental > Aquatic > Marine > Intertidal zone >... | reverse complement strand
CTTGAAGACCAAATCAGAGCGAACGCAAATCTTGCTAACTCAAAAATGATTGTCGAGAATCAAACTGATGAAGATGCAGTTGATGAAGATGCAAGCTGATGATCCTCTCAAAAGATTAAAAAATAGAGCTCTTTACTATCTCGCTAAAAGAGAATATGGCTTTGTCGAATTGGTAAATAAAATTAAACCATTCGCTACTGATGAATTAGATTTGAATTTAGATATTTGTTATCAAATAGTCGAAGAACTCAAACAAAAAGGCCTGCAATCAGATTATCGATTTTGTGAATCATACGTTAACTCGAAAAAAAGAAAGTTCGGTCTTCAAAAAATTAGTTATGAGTTGAAACAAAAAGAAATCGATGATTTTTTGATTGAAGAATTTATTGAGGTGTTAAGAGACGAGGAATACGAGTCAGCAAAAATGGTTTGGGAGAAGAAATATTCATCTCTACCATCAGATTTAAATGAAAAAAACAAACAAATAAAGTTTATGCAAAATAGAGGTTTTAGTTTCGATACTATAAAAAAAATTATTAAATGAAATCATTAACCAGTAACCAAATACGAGAAATATTCCTTAATTTTTTTAAGGAAAAAGGACACACGGTTGTTTCTTCGAGTAGCTTAGTTCCAAGCGATGACCCAACTTTATTATTTGCCAATGCTGGTATGAACCAATTCAAAGATTTTTTCCTTGGATATAAAAAACCAAAATACACAACCGCAACAACCAGTCAAAAATGTGTTCGAGCAGGTGGTAAGCATAATGATTTAGAAAATGTCGGCTATACAGCAAGACATCACACGTTTTTCGAAATGCTTGGTAACTTTAGCTTTGGAGATTACTTTAAATTAGAAGCGATTCAATACGCATGGGAATTGTTAACTGAAAGATTCCAAATACCAGCGGAAAAACTATTAGTGACCGTTTACCATGAAGATGAAGAGGCATACGATATATGGAAAAACGTTATAAAGCTTCCAGCTGAAAAAATTATTAAAATTGCAGATAAATCTGAAAAGTATATCTCTGATAATTTCTGGATGATGGGTGATACTGGACCATGTGGTCCATGCAGTGAAATTTTTTATGATCATGGTGCAGATATTCCAGGAGGGCCTCCTGGAAGTAAAGATGAAGATGGTGATCGTTTTATTGAAATTTGGAACCTAGTGTTCATGCAATTCAATAGGAATGAGAATGGAGAAATGGAAGCATTACCAAAACCTTCCGTCGACACTGGAATGGGACTTGAAAGAATATCAGCTGTTTTGCAGTCCGTTCATTCGAATTATGAAATTGATTTGTTTCAAAATTTAATTCATGACACCGCCCAAGCTCTAAAATGTAAGGATTTATCTCATTCATCTTTAAAAGTGATTGCAGATCATATCAGGTCCATTGCCTTTCTAATCAATGATGGCGTTCAACCTTCCAATGATGGTAGAGGTTATGTCTTAAGGAGAATATTAAGACGCGCGATTCGTCATGGTTATAAACTGGGTGCAACAGAATCTTTTTTAATGCCCATACTGAATAGTCTTGCTAATAATATGCAAGAAGCCTATCCCGAGCTCTTAACCAATATAAAGAAAATTGAAAAAACGACTCTTCAAGAAGAGGACAAGTTTTTTGAAACCATTGCTAATGGTATGAGTATCCTCGAGGAAGAAATTAACCTTACCAAAAAAAATAAATCGACTATGTTAAATGGCTCAGTAGCCTTTAAACTCCATGACACATTTGGATTTCCAATAGACTTAACAGCTGATATTTGTCGAGAACATGACATTACTATTGATCAGGCAGGTTTTGATCAAGATATGGCCGAACAAAAAAATAAAGCCAAAAATGCCTCCCAATTTAAAGCAAAAGACTCGATCGTCATTGATATCGATCCAACAAAGTTTTTGGCGTACACGCACAATGAGGAATTCTCTACAATTGAATCAATTATTCTCAACAATGAACCTGCGGTTGAAGTATCGGCAAATAACGCATGTAATTTAGTCGTGAAAGAATCTCCATTTTATGCTGAATCTGGTGGTCAAGTAGGCGATACTGGAAAGATCTTCAATGATCAAGCTGAGTTTATTGTTCATGACACCCAGAAACTGCCCAATGGTGTAATTCTTCATATCGGTGAATTGATTCGTGGACAATTAAAGATAAAAGATCCTGTTTTATGCCAGGTAAATCATGTTAGAAGAGATTCAATCAAAAGAAATCACTCAGCCACTCATTTGCTTCACAAGGCATTAAAAACTGTATTGGGCGATCATGTTGAACAAAAAGGTTCTCTTGTAAATGAGTTAAGAACACGTTTTGATTTTTCACATTCTAGCGCTCTAAGCGAAACAGAAATTCAACAAGTTGAACAAATTGTAAACAACGAAATTCTTCAAAATAACCCGACCTCTGCAGAAGTAATGACTTTAGATAAAGCAAAAAAAAGTGGAGCTATGATGCTTTTTGGAGAAAAGTATGATGATGAGGTGCGTGTCTTAACAATTGGGAATAGTAAAGAACTCTGTGGTGGCACTCACGTTAATGCAACTGGAGATATTGGACTCTTTAAGATTTTGAATGAAAGCGGAATATCATCAGGTGTCAGGAGAATTGAGGCAACGACTGGAATAAGTTTAATTCAAATTATTGATAAACAAAACCAGCTGTTGAATGCAACTGCTAAAGAATTAAAAACCACAAAAGATGAAGTAGCTGAAAAAATAAAGCAGGTGATTGATCAAGTTAAAACTCACGAAAAAACTATTGCGCAATTAAAACAAAAGATTACCAATGCTTCAAAGAATGATCTTTTAGGACAGATTGAAGTGATTGACGGGACGAAAGTTCTTTCAACAAGCATTGATAATATGGAGATACCTCAGCTGAGAACTTTGATAGATGATCTAAAAAATAATATTGGATCCGGTATCATCATCTTAGCAACAATCAATCAAGGTAAGATTAATATCGCTGTCGGAGTCACAAAAGATATCACAAATCAATTCCATGCTGGTAAAATAGCCGGCCAACTTGCAAACATGGTTGGTGGTAATGGTGGCGGTAAGCCAGATATGGCAATGGCTGGGGGTCAAAACATCAATGATCTCCCTGAAGCCTTAATTAAGATTAAAAAACTATTAAATTCATGAGCTTGATTGTACAAAAATACGGTGGCACTTCAGTTGCCAATCCTGAAAGAATAAATGCGGTTGCTGACCGCGTTAAAAGATTTGTTGATGACGGTCATCAGGTAGTCGTTGTTGTGTCTGCAATGTCAGGTGAAACAAATAAGCTCTTACAATTAATTAAAGATGTTAGTAAAAAACCAAGTCCCAGAGAATCTGACGTTATAGTCTCAACAGGTGAGCAAGTGACTATCGGTCTCACTGCCCTAGCAATTCAGGAAAGAGGAATCAAAGCGAAAAGCTACACAGGGTCGCAAGTGAAAATTCTGACTGACAATGCACATTCCAAAGCAAGAATCATTAATATTGGAACCGAAAATATTCAAAAAGATTTGGCAGATGGATATGTATTAGTTATTGCTGGTTTTCAAGGTGCTGACGAGAATGGAAATATCACCACATTAGGAAGGGGTGGATCAGATACTACTGCAGTTGCTATTGCTGCTGCTCTCAAGGCGGATGAGTGTCAAATATATACTGATGTTAATGGAATATATACAACAGATCCTAGGGTTGTTTCAACCGCAAGAAAGCTGAAATCCATCACCTTTGAAGAAATGTTAGAATTAGCCAGCTTAGGCTCAAAGGTCTTACAAATTCGCTCTGTTGAGTTTGCTGGAAAATACAAAGTTAAATTAAGAGTTTTATCAAGTTTTGAAAAAAATGGTGATGGGACAATAATTACTTATGAGGAAGATCACAAAATGGAAGATCCAATTATTTCAGGAATTGCCTTCAATCGAGATGAAGCCAAAGTTACTGTTCAAGGAATACCCGATACTCCAGGGCTAGCCTATCAAATTCTAGGCCCAATTGCTGAGCAAAATATTGATGTTGATATGATTATTCAAAATATTGGCCATGACGGTGAAAATGATTTTACATTTACTGTTAATAAGAATGAGTTAGATAAAACCATAGAAATTCTTGAAGGCATGAAAAGTCATATAAAGGCAAAAGAGATTATTGGAGACCCTAACATTGCAAAACTCTCTTTAGTTGGTGTCGGCATGAAATCCCATGTTGGAGTAGCCAGCAAAATGTTTAGAACACTTTCTGAAGAGGGGATTAACATCAGCACTATTTCAACTAGTGAAATAAAGATATCTATTCTTATCGACGATAGTCTCTTAGATATGGCAGTTCAATCTCTACATAAAGCATTTAATTTAGATCAATAATTGGGAAGTTTAAGATTTTCATTTAAAATAACCTTTTAGAACAAGGAGAGCTGGCCGAGTGGTCGAAGGCACTTCCCTGCTAAGGAAGCATACGGGTTTAAGCCTGTATCGAGGGTTCGAATCCCTCGCTCTCCGCCATTTTAAGGGAAAACTATGCAAGTTCCAATGTATGAATTATCAGTACCCATGATAATCAATATGCTAGAAAATCTATCTATAATTCTCAATAAAGCCCAACGATTTGCAGACAAAAGAAAAATTGATTCAAACATATATGTTAACAGTCGATTAATTGCTGACATGTATCCATTGTCTCGACAAATTCAAATTGGCACAGATATGGTAAGAAAAGGTATTGGGAGATTGGCAGGAAAAAAAGCACCCAGCTATTCTGATAATGAAAAAACAATCAAACAGCTTCAAAGCCGGATCACTAAAACAATTAGCTTTTTAAAAAAAATTAAACCTGCGCAGATGGTGAACTCTGAAAATAAATACATCGAATTTTTTATTCGAGATAAAAAATTTACTTTCAAAAATGGTGAAGATTATTTAAAAAGATGGATTATTCCCCATTTTTTCTTTCATGTGACTACCACATACAATATTCTCAGAATGAATGGGGTCAATTTAGGCAAATGGGACTTTACAGGTAAATTTTAATGATTCAAAAAATAATATGCTTTCTTATCTCATGCATTCTTCTCTCAAGCTGCAGTCAATTTGGTCCAGACTTTATGAAAGCAGGAAGAAATGACTACAACAAAGTGCTTGCGCAAACTGACGATGAAGAAACCTTATTAAACCTTGTTCGATTAAGATATGCAGACAATCCAGCTTTTCTAAAAGTAAATAGCGTGTCCACTTCATTTAATTGGAAAGAAGGTTTTGGTTTAGATGGCTCTATTTTTGAGAGTGATGCAGTAGGAAAAAATAATATTGGCATTCGTGGCAATACAGAATACATTGAAAAACCAACCATTACTTATTCACCACTATCAGGTGGAGATTTTGTGAAGAATGTACTCACCCCAATTGATCATCAAGTCATTCTGCTTTTAGCACGTTCTGGATGGAGCCTGGAAAGAATTCTTCGACTTACTGTCAACAAAATTAATCATATTGACAATGCTTCCGAAGCTTCAGGGCCAACGCCAACAAATTCTCCAGACTATGCCGCATTTAACCAAATTGCTAAAGATTTCAGAGAACTGCAAAAAACATCGAAGATTACTTTGGGTTATCAGCTTGATGGAAATCCTGGTGATTTAGCGTTGTTAATAAAAAAGGATTACATCAGCGATGCTGATGTAGAAAAGTTTTTATCTGATCTTAAGATAAATAAAAAAAATAATATCATTCCTATCACCCCAAATTATTTTGACGCTTCATCGAATGACAACATTCAAATTGAGTCTAGATCTCTAGCAGGTATTTTATTTTTCTTGTCGCACGGAGTTTCAATACCAGCTGATGATATTCAGGAAGGTCGAGTAACGGTCACCAAGAATGAAAGTGGGGAGGATTTTGATTGGCAAGATGTAATGGATAATTTATTTACTGTTCATACCTCAAAAAAACCACCTGAACAGGCAACTATCGCTGTTGAATATCGTGGAAATTGGTTTTATATCAAAGACAATGATATGCAAAGTAAATACACCCTTATGCTCCTCAATCAAATTGCAGCCCTCCAATCAGGACAGATTGAAAAGGCTGGGCCTATATTAACACTTCCCGTATCAAGCAACTAGTTAAAACAACTAAATTAGGGATATAATAGCGGTGACGCGCCCGTAGCTCAGCTGGATAGAGTACTTGGCTACGAACCAAGGGGTCAGGAGTTCGAATCTCTTCGGGCGCGCCAATTAAATCTATCTGCGCCCGTAGCTCAGCTGGATAGAGTACTTGGCTTCGAACCAAGTGGTCAGGAGTTCGAATCTCTTCGGGCGCGCCAATATTAAACTTGGCTGTTATAATCGAGAAAATAATCTGGATCAACAGTTTCAATCATCGATTTATATTTCTGAACTAATTCATCATCGCCCTCTTCAGACGACAATTCATACAAGACTTCGAGAGCATCTAAGTTTCGTGGGTTTAAAGAAATAGATTTATTTAAAAAGAGCTTTGCGAAGTCTCGATTAAACTCCTTCTCCGCCAAACCTAAATAAAACCATGCATTGGTACTGTCATCTTCAGACTGTGTCCACATCTTAGCAATCCTTTTTACTTCAGCCCAGTTAGAGTCTTGAAGTGGTAAAACCACTTGCATAAAAAATGGTTTCTGCTCATCAGGCAAGGCCCAGAAAGGTGCGGTTTCACTTCTAATATCGGTAAGCATTTTTGTTTGCATAACTTTATCTATCCATTCAGTTGGTAAGCAATAAAAATAACCCAATCGTTTTCCAGGACTCTTAAATGTCGTAATGCCAATCAAATTAAAATCGTTATCAAACAAAGCTCCTCCACTAGAGCCAACTGTAAACGTAGCAGAGGTGCGGATTATGGAGCCTTTGTCAAAGTTATAAAGAGCTTTTACCTTTCCGTAAGACGGTAACGGAACTGGATTATCGTTTGGGAAGGTTAAAGTAAATACCTCTTCCTCATACTGGATAGATTCACTCTGTCTAACCTCTACCGGATCAAGAGGCAGGTTATCGAATTTAAGTACGCATATATCATGTTCCCAATCCGCATAAACTCCTATGGGACTATAAGTATCGTGATATTTCACTACGTTTACACCGGTAGCATTCTGAAAAACATGACAATCAGTTGCCACATGATTTTTTTTAATCACTACACCAGAACCTGTTCCAGTTACACCCTTCTCATAACTCACCCATAATTGAATCATGGACTTATTCAGCTCAAAAAGCTCATGTTGAGCCGGGTATGCAAAAACCAAAAAGGGGAATAATAAAGTTACAATTGAGGATAAGATTTTTTTCATAATTTTATGATTATCCATAATCCATTAAATTCAATTATCTTTAAAAATTATTTAAGAATAATTTTCGGATTTTTTATTCTTTTTTCACAAGCATTAAAAGCAAATGAAAACATCTACATCGGTTATGCCTCAAGCCTTCACAATGCAATGAAAGAGATTGTCAACGATTACGAAAAACAGAGCGATGTAAAATTAAAATTTGGGATGGGCGCTTCTGGAAATATTGCTCAACAAATTATGAGAGATGCGCCCTACGATATTTTTATTTCAGCTAATAAAAAATGGATAAATTATTTAGATAAACATCAGAAAATTAAAGAAAGACAACCATGGATCTCTAATTCTCTCTCGGTAATAGGCTCTTTGAAATCAATTGAAAATTTAACTTTGAATGCCAATGAACGTTTTTGTCTAGCTGATCCAAAGAATGCTCCTCTTGGACTTTATAGTCTTGAAGCCATTAATACTTTGAATTTAAAAATACCTGATAATCAAATTATTTTTTTGAAGGATGCTGCATCGGTACAATATTACCTATCAATAAATGAGTGTGACTATGCCATTACCTATTCAAGCAATATCCTGAATTTAGAGAAAAATATTGATATCCAAAGTCTTCCATTAAATTTATATTCTGATATTACATATGAAATTGGTATTCTGAAATTAAATAAAGACACTAAGGACTTTGTAAATTATTTGCAGCAACCTAGTGTTTTAGGAATATTAAAAAATCATGGGTTTATAATAGATCGATGATGACTATATCTGATTATGAAATTACTGTTCTACTTCTCTCACTAAAGGTAGCATCTATTTCATCAATCATCGCTTTTTTTCCATCATTATTAATAGCTTATTTTTTAGCTAGAAAAAATTTTTTTGGTAAGTCTTTTGTTGATGGCCTTATTCATCTTCCCTTAGTTTTACCGCCTGTAGTCATTGGCTTTTTTCTACTAATTATTTTTGGCAAGAATGGATTGGTTGGTGATATTTTCTTCTCAACATTTAATATAAGAATTTCTTTTACATGGATAGCAGCAGTGATTGCTTCAGCAGTCATGGGTTTTCCTCTTTTTGTGAGATCGATTCGCCAATCAATCTCTGAAATAGATCCAAAATTAATCGAGGCTGCACAAACCTTAGGTGCAAATAAACTAAAAATTTTTAAAAAAATTATTTTCCCACTAAGCAAAAAAGGAATCATTACTGGTTTTATTTTAAGCTTCAGTAGAAGCCTTGGAGAATTCGGCGCTACGATTACTTTTGCTGGAAATATTTTTGGCGAAACACAAACACTCCCACTGGCTATTTACTCATCTCTTCAGGATCCAGATTCTAATCTTATAGTTATTCGATTAGTTGGAATTAGTATTTTTATCTCATTGGCAGCGCTAATGATCAGCAATAGACTCAGTAAATGATACATTTAGACTTCACATATCAAAATACTAGCTTGTCCATGCAAATTAAAGTGAAAACTAAATCACAGATTGTATGTTTATATGGGCACTCAGGTGTTGGCAAAACTACGATCCTGAATATCATTGCAGGGATAAAAGAGCCACATCATGGCTTCATTGATATTGCTGGTAGAAGATTGTTTGATAGGAATAAAAAAATCAATATCACGTCTCAGTATAGAGATATAGGTTACATATTCCAAGATCTGAGATTATTTTCCCATTTGAGCGTCAAGGATAATATAACTTTTGGAGCATTAAAGCATAATAATTACGATGCGATCATTGATCTCATGGATATTGATGAATTACTCAATAAAAATATAAGAAGTCTATCTGGTGGTGAATCTCAAAAAGTATCTATCGCTCGGGCACTCGTAAAAAATCCAAAAATTTTACTTATTGATGAGTCTTTTCATGCAATTGACAAACAATATCGTGATCAATTAATTAAAAAACTCCATAAGCACATTATTGAAAATCAAATTGTTACGATCTTAGTTAGCCATCAACTGTCAGATGCAAAAAAATATTCAGCAGAAATTATTAAGATCAAAAAAGAAAAAGGAATTATCGTTGCTAGGTAAATTAAGTGGTAGGGTGTGCGAGATTCGAACTCGCGACCAACGGATTAAAAGTCCGCTGCTCTACCAACTGAGCTAACACCCCATGAATCAAACACGCAATTATGGACTAGATCGTTTAATTGGTCAATAAACAAAAGGGAATTTTATCTCATTCCAGGAAATTTTCCCGCCAACCCTCTCATCATTTTAGATAGGCCACCTTTAGAAAACATTTTCATCATTTTTCGCATTTGTTCATACTGGGTTAACAGTCGATTAATGTCTTGAACCTTGGTACCAGATCCGCTAGCAATCCTCTGTTTTCTTTTTGCCTTGATTAAATCAGGCTCTTTTCTCTCAAGTGGGGTCATTGAATTAATGATTGCCTCAATTTGCATCAAAGATTTATCTCCATCTTCTGGATTAATTTTTTGCTGAGCCTGACCCATGAGTTGCGAAGGCATCTTATCCATTAGGGCGCCAACACCGCCCATTTTTTTCATCTGAACAATTTGATTTTTAAAGTCCTCTAAATCAAAATTCTTTCCAGATTTAACTTTTTCAGCTAATTTTTGAGCTTCTTTTTGGTCAACGTTTTTTTGAGCCTCCTCAACCAGGCCAACAATATCACCCATCCCCAATATTCTTGATGCCAATCGATCAGGGTAGAAAGGCTCAATACCATTGATCTTCTCATTCACGCCAACAAATTTAATTGGCTTTCCAATAATATGCTTGGCTGATAATGCTGCACCCCCTCTTGAATCTCCGTCAATTTTTGTAAGTACAATCCCTGTTAACTCAAGGGCATCATTAAATGCACTTGCAGTATTTACTGCATCTTGACCCTGCATAGAATCTACAACGAAAAGTGTTTCGGCTGGTTTTAATTCTTTATGCAATGCTTGGATTTCTTTCATCATTTTTTCATCAATTGCAGTACGTCCTGCTGTATCAAAGATGACAACATCAAAGAAGTGTTTTTTTGCATAATCAATTGATTTTTCCGCTATTTTGATTGGTTTATCTTTTTCAGTGGAGTTATAACACTCAACGTCAATACTTGCTGCTAATGTTTTTAATTGTTCAATAGCTGCAGGTCTATAGACATCTGCGCTGACAAGCATCACTTTCTTCTTTTGCTCTTTTAATAGTTTCGCTAATTTTGCTGATGTAGTTGTTTTACCTGAGCCTTGCAAGCCTGCCATCAAGATTACAGAGGGGGGCTTTTTTTCTAGATTTAAGGGAACATTTTCAGGCCCCATTAAGTTTGTTAATTCATCTTGAACGATCTTAACAATAGCGTCACCTGGAGACACTGTTTTAAGTACTTCTGTGCCTATTGCTTTTTCTTTTACCTGATCTATAAAAAATTTAACAACTGGAATTGCTACATCAGCTTCAATTAAAGCGATCCTTACTTCCCTCATAGCATCGCTAATATTTTCTTCAGTGAATCTGGACTGGCCAGAAATTTTTCTAACAACTGATTGCAGCTTATCTGTTAAATTTTCTAACATAATATTTTTTAACCTATAATATAATTAATAATTGTAAATCATTAATAAGACATATGTTGTATTTTGGCTCCCTATCTGCTGCATTGATTTTTTATTTACTTAGCCTTGTAAATTTAAAAAATAATATTCAATTAAAAAATCTTTTTTTATTTTTAGCATTAATTAGCCACCTTTTTCTCATCTACCACGATGTTGTTCTTAATGAATTTAACTTCGATTTTTCTAATGCTTTGTTGGTGGTAAGTATTGTTACCGTCATATTTTATTTAATATTTAATATAAAAATGAATTACCAAGGCTTAGAAAAAATTGTGATTATCCCAACTCTAGTTATCTTAGTATTTCATTATTTTTTTTCTCATGATTATTCAATAAGAAATACTGACTCACTTTATTATCTTTCTCATATCACAATTGCGATAATTGCTTATGGTCTTTTAACTTACTCAGCTGTTTTTTCAATTTTTATTTTATTTTTAGAAAATAATCTTCATAAAAAAAGGATCTCTTCTCTGTTTTCAACAGACAGTTCTTTATTAAGTATGGAACAGTTTCTTTTTACTATGATAGGAATAGGTTTTTTACTCTTATCCATTACAATTTTTACAGGAATTTTCTTTTCCCAGGAAATTTTTAACAGCCCCTTTGTTTTTAATCATAAGACTTTATTCGGAATATTTTCATGGATTTTTTATGGCTACATTATTTATCAAAGACAAATAAATGGCTTAAGAGGAAGGAAAGCGATAAAGCTATCTTTATTTGCTTTTATCCTTCTAGTGCTTTCCTACTTCGGCAGCAAGTTTGTTTTTGAATATCTTATAGGTTAATCATCCAAAGAAATTATAGGCCAATTATTTTCCTTTGCCTTTAACTCTAAAATAGTGTCAGGATTAACGCATACCGGATTTGATACAGAATTTAATAAAGGAAGGTCATTCTGGGAATCTGAATAAAAATAAGTTTGCTTAAAGCTGTCAAATGAATATTGATGCTCTTCCAACCACGCTTTTAATCTAGTAATTTTCCCCTCTTGAAATGAAGGAGTGCCGGAAACAAGACCAGTAAAATTACCATCAACTTCTTCTGGATCAGTGCCTATTAAAATATCAACATCAAAAAGTGAAGCAATTGGTTTTGTAATGAATGAATTTGTTGCAGTAATGATAATACACAGATCATTGTTTTTTTGATGGGACTTCACCAAATTCAGAGACTTTTTAGTTACTAGAGGCTTGATAATCTCAGCTACATATTGTTCACGAAGCTGAATCAATTGATCTCTTTTTATCAAAGTAAACGGACGAAATTGAAATTCACAAAATTTATAAATATCAAGACACCCGTCTTTATAATCTTGATAAAAAATTTCATTTTGTTTTTCATGCTCTTTGCTATCCAAAAGTCCATTTTTGATGAGAAATTTTGACCAATTATAATCAGAATCACCTCTAAGCAAAGTGTTATCTAGATCAAATAATGCTAAATTCAAAACTAAACCTGAGGATGTGCTCTCTCGAGCTTGGATAATATTTTATTCGCTGCATTAATGTAGGCTTTAGCTGACGCAATAACAATATCAGTGTCTGATCCTTGACCATTCACAACACGCCCACCCTTGGCAAGTCTAACTGTAACCTCACCTTGAGCATCAGTGCCAGTTGTAATATTGCTAACTGAGTAAAGTAGTAATTCAGAATCTGACTTAACAATTTTTTCAATGGCTTTAAAAGTAGCATCAACCATGCCGCTTCCTTCGGAATCTTCAGAAAATGCTTCACCATCTCTGTCTATTGTAATTTTGGCAGTTGGTTTCTTATTTATCTCCGCTGTCGCCTTCAAGGAAATTAATTTAAAAATCTCTGCAGTATCTGCGGAATACTCGTCGCTAATTAATGCATGAATATCTTCATCAAAAATCTCCGATTTCTTATCCGCTAAATTTTTAAATTTTTCAAATGCTGCATTTAAAAGCTCATCTGAATCCAGCTCAATACCAAGTGTTTCTAAACGGTTTTTAAATGCATTTCTACCAGAAAGTTTACCTAATGAAATTTTATTAGCGCCCCATCCCACATCTTCAGCCTTCATAATTTCATAGGTTTCCCTATGTTTTAAAACACCGTCTTGATGAATTCCGGACTCATGGGCAAAGGCATTTGCTCCAACAATGGCCTTATTGGGCTGAACAGCATATCCTGTAATTGTCGACACCAACCTGGATGTTGGCACAATAAATTCAGTATTAATATTGGTTTGTAAATTAAAAATATCCTGTCTCGTTTTTACTGTCATGACAACTTCTTCTAAGCTCGCATTACCGGCCCTTTCCCCTAGGCCATTGATTGTACATTCAACTTGTCTTGCACCATTTAAAACGGCTGATAATGAATTTGCAACCGCCATACCAAGATCATTATGGCAATGAGTTGACCATATAACTGATTGAGAATTAGGCACCTTATCAATCAATTGTTTAATTCGATCACCCCACTGAAATGGAATTGAATATCCAACTGTATCAGGGACATTAATTGTTTTAGCACCAGCCTGTATAACCGCATCAAACACTTCAACCAAGAATGGTATCTCAGATCGAACAGCATCTTCAGCAGAAAATTCGACGTCATCGGTATATTCAAGGGACCATTTCACAGCCTCAACCGCTCTATTTAAAACTTGATCAGGGGTCATTCTTAATTTATTTTCCATGTGAATCGGACTTGTTGCAATAAATGTGTGAATTCTTCCTGAAGCGGCACTTTGAATAGCATGTCCCGCTCTTTCAATATCATTCTTTACTGCCCGAGCGAGTGAGCAAACAGTTGATTTCTGAATTTTTTTTGCAACCGCCTCGATCGCTTTAAAGTCTCCAGGGCTCGCTGCGGCAAAACCTGCCTCAATGACATTGACTCCAAGCTTTTCAAGCTGGAGAGCGATACGCACTTTTTCTTCTTGGGTCATTGAAGCGCCGGGGCTCTGCTCCCCATCTCTTAAGGTAGTATCAAAAATTATTAATTTTTCTGTCATTTTTTCTTTCTATTTTTTTCAAATTTAAAATTTTCTTTAAAAAAGTTTACATAACCAGACAACAAATAACCAAGAAGTATAATAAAAATTATTTCTGCAGGGCTATGAGATAAAAGAGAGAATGCCATCACAATCAATAAAATGGATACCGAGGGAACACTATTCCTTAAATTTAAATCTTTACCGCTGTAATACTTAATATCTGTAACCATTGATAATGCGGCAATAAGGATCATAATTAATGCAAACCACTGCATTTGAAAAAAATTCAAAAACGTATCATTCCCACTAATGCCATTGTCTATACAAACCCAAATAAACGATGCAATTAGTGCAGCAGCAGCAGGTGATGGAAGCCCGAAGAAATATTTCTTTTCAAGCACATCCAGCTTGGTATTAAATCTTGCTAATCTAAATGCTGCACAAGCGCAGTAGATAAAAGCTCCAATCCATCCGATCTTACCTAATGGCTTAAGGGCCCAAACATACATCACAAGTGCAGGAGCCACACCAAAAGATACCATATCTGACAAGCTATCATACTCGGCGCCAAACTTGCTTTCTGTGTTGGTGAGTCTTGCCACTCTTCCATCAAGGCCATCCATGACCAACGCAAAAAAGATAGCCAATGCAGCAAATTCAAATTTTCCATTCATTGCATTTAAAATTGAAAAGAAACCAAAAAATAATGCTGCTGTTGTAAATAAGTTTGGAAGTAAATAAAATTCGCTTTGTTTTTTTACTGATTTGTTCATCACATAATTTTATCCTAGATCATTCCTTTTTTCATCGTATTTAGAGAGGATTGCTCATATAATAGGCTTTTAAAAAAAAATACTATGCTATTCAAAATTGAATCAACCGACTCAAAAGCCCGTGCAACCAAAATAACTCTAAATCACGGAACGCTTGATACTCCAATATTCATGCCCGTTGGAACCTATGGTGCTGTTAAAGGCATCACACCATCGATGCTTGAGGAAATTGATTTTCAAATCATTCTGGGGAATACATACCATCTTTGGTTGAGACCGGGTATGGATATTGTTGAATCTCACAATGGATTACACGATTTCATTAATTGGCAAAGACCAATATTGACAGATAGCGGTGGCTTTCAGGTCTGGAGTTTAGGCAAGTTAAGATCGTTGAATGAAGATGGAGTGATATTTAAATCTCCAATAAATGGTGATTCTTGTTTCTTGAGTCCTGAAATTTCTATGGAAATTCAGACAAAACTCAACTCAGATATTGCAATGGTATTCGATGAATGCACAAATTACCCAGCTTCCAAAGAGGAGGCTAAATCATCCATGGAATTAAGTTTGCGATGGGCAAAAAGATCTAAAGATTCTTTTAAAAGCAACAATGCTCTTTTTGGGATTGTTCAAGGGGGAATGTATAAAGATTTAAGGATTGACTCGATAAATCAATTACAAGAATTAGATTTTGATGGGTATGCTATTGGAGGTCTATCTGTAGGAGAGCCAAAAGACGAGATGTTGAAAGTCATCACAGATTTATCTGACCACATGCCTAACAATAAACCTAGATACTTAATGGGAGTCGGTACACCAGAGGATATTCTTAACGCAGTTGAACAAGGAGTCGATATGTTTGATTGCGTCATGCCAACAAGGAACGCACGAAACGGATGGCTATTTACTCAGTTTGGAGATATCAAAATTAAAAATAGTCAGTATAGGAATGACCTAAAGCCGTTAGATGATAATTGTGAGTGTTATACTTGTAAAAACTTTTCACGCTCCTACCTCCATCATTTATTCAGAATTGGAGAAATGCTGGGCTCAACATTAAATACAATCCACAATCTTTATTTTTATAAAAAATTTATGGCAGATGCTCGTGAAGCAATTATTAATCAAAAATTTAAA
>Ga0255760_10002805_pt1 | contig 15855 bp, 13 predicted proteins | sample 071ome_25_FD_179960 | JGI IMG/M metagenome (GOLD analysis project Ga0255760, IMG submission 179960) | Coastal salt marsh microbial communities from the Groves Creek Marsh, Skidaway Island, Georgia - 071410BT metaG (version 2) | ecosystem: Environmental > Aquatic > Marine > Intertidal zone >... | reverse complement strand
TCACCGATGTAGAAAACGCGCCCCTAGGGGCGCGTTTTTTTGAGTATTTATGCAAAAATGAAAGCAGCTGTTATTGTGCTGCAATTGATGTTGGTGTTGCCAGCGTCACGATGTCGTGCATGATTGTGTTTAGTTCGAAATCCTTAGGCGTGTAGACGCGGGCCGCGCCCATATCACGCAGGCGTTGTGCGTCGTCATCGGGAATAATGCCGCCTACGATCAAGGGGATATGGCCGAGGTCGTTTGATAGGAGTTTTTCCAAGACCTCTTGGACCAAGGGCAGGTGGCTGCCTGAGAGGATGGATAGGCCAATGACATGGGGGGCGTTTTCCTTGGCCGATGCGATGATTTGATCGGGGGTCAGGCGGATGCCGTCATAGGTCATATCCATACCGCAGTCGCGCGCGCGGAACGCGATTTGTTCGGCGCCGTTCGAATGGCCATCAAGACCGGGTTTGCCCATTAAGAAGGAAAGGCGCCGGCCCAATTGTTTGCTGACCATGTCGACTGCGTCGCGAATATCGTCTAGCCCTTGGGTTTTGTTCGAAGGGTTACGTGACACACCCGTTGGGCCACGGTATTCACCGTGGATTGCGCGCATCACGGCAGCCCATTCGCCTGTTGTCACGCCCGCCTTGGCCGCAACGATTGAGGCGGGCATGATATTGTCGCCATTTTGGGCCGCTTGGCGCAGATCGGCCAAGGCCTGTTTGACTGCATCGGAATCACGTGTGGCGCGCCAGTCGTTGAGGCGGTTGATCTGGTCCTGTTCGACCGCTGGGTCCACCACCATGATGCCGCCATCGCCTGACGTTAGAGGAGATGGTTCGCCATTCGTGAATTTATTGACGCCCACCACAATGGTTTCGTTGCGTTCAATTTTGTTCAAACGTTCGGCGTTGCTGTCGACCAAACGTGATTTCATATAGTCGATGGATTGAATGGCGCCCCCCATGCCTGACAGCGTATCCAATTCGTGGCGCGCGGCAGTTTTCAGGGCCTCGACCTTGGCATCAACGGCGGGGTTTTGATCGAACAGATCGTCAAATTCCAGCAGGTCGGTTTCATAGGCCATGATTTGTTGCATCCGCATGGACCATTGCTGATCCCATGGGCGGGGCAGTCCCAATGCTTCGTTCCAGGCGGGTAGCTGCACGGCGCGCGCGCGGGCTTTCTTGGACAGGGTGACGGCAAGCATTTCAATTAGGATGCGATAGACGTTGTTTTCGGGTTGTTGTTCGGTCAGGCCAAGGCTGTTGACCTGAACCCCATATCGGAACCGACGATATTTGGGATTTGTGACGCCGTAACGATTTTCTAGAATTTCGTCCCACAAATCGACAAATGCGCGCATTTTACACATTTCGGTCACAAAGCGGATGCCTGCATTCACGAAAAACGAAATCCGCCCGCAAAGGGCTGGAAAATCTTCCTCAGCCACGCGCGGTTTTAATTCGTCTAGCACCGCAATCGCCGTGGCCAGCGCATAGGCCAATTCCTGTTCTGGTGTCGCGCCGGCCTCTTGCAGGTGATAGGAACAGACATTCATTGGGTTCCATTTTGGCACATGTTTATAACAATATTCAGCCACATCCCCGATCAATTTTAAGGATGGTTGCGGCGGACAGATATAGGTGCCGCGGCTTAGGTATTCCTTGATCAGGTCATTTTGAACCGTGCCTTGCAGTTGGGCGACATCTGCGCCCTGTTCTTGGGCCACGGCGATATAAAGTGCCAACAGCCATGGGGCGGTGGCGTTGATCGTCATAGATGTGTTCATCTGTTCCAATGGGATCTGATCGAACAGCGTGCGCATATCGTCCAGATGGCAGACGGGTACGCCCACTTTGCCCACTTCGCCACGTGACAGGACATGATCGCTGTCATAGCCGGTCTGCGTGGGCAGATCGAACGCCACGGACAGACCCGTTTGCCCCTTGGACAGGTTGGATCGGTACAGCGCGTTTGATGCCGCTGCGGTCGAATGGCCAGCATAGGTGCGAATAAGCCAAGGTCTATCTTTGATCATGTCAGACATAGCGTCCCCGATTGGTAATAAAATTTCACTAGCTCATTGATACTTGAAATAAAGTAAGGATGTCAATTCGCTGCGTTGCGGCAGATTTTATGCGTTCATTTTGATTATTTCGTGATTTAGACATCTGATAATAAATGATAATTTTTCAAAATTTGGGTGAATGGGGTAATTTTCTGCAATCGCTCGGTTATAAAATTACAAAAAATGTTTCAAATGGGTTGCAATATTTCGTGGTCAATATATCAATGGGGTAAGCGCGATTCTGCATCGCGGCAATTTTGGAATGGAGAAGGACAATGGCATTGGACGCAAATTCGAACATCGCAGCATATGATGCACCAGAAAAGGATCTGTATGAAATCGGTGACATGCCCCCACTGGGTCATGTGCCGTCACAGATGTATGCCTGGGCCATTCGCCGTGAACGTCATGGTGAGCCAGACAAGTCATTTCAGGTAGAAGTTGTTGAAACACCCGCTTTGGACAGCCACGATGTGTTGGTTTTGGTGATGGCCGCTGGCGTGAATTACAACGGCATTTGGGCGGGCTTAGGCGTTCCAATCAGCCCATTTGACGGCCATGGTGCAGATTATCATATTGCGGGATCGGATGCGTCAGGGATCGTCTGGGCCGTCGGTGACAAGGTTCGCAATTGGAAGGTGGGCGACGAGGTCGTGATCCATTGTAACCAAGATGATGGCGACGACGAAGAATGCAACGGCGGCGATCCGATGTTTTCGACCAGTCAGCGTATCTGGGGTTATGAAACACCTGATGGGTCCTTTGCCCAGTTTACGCGTGTGCAGGCGCAGCAATTGATGCCCCGTCCCAAGCATCTGACATGGGAAGAAAGCGCGTGTTACACCCTGACGCTGGCCACGGCCTATCGCATGTTGTTTGGGCACCATCCGCATGAATTGAAACCTGGCCAGAATGTGTTGGTTTGGGGCGCGTCTGGCGGTTTGGGCACCTATGCCATCCAGCTGATCAATGCGGCTGGTGCAAACGCCATTGCCGTTATTTCAGACGAAGACAAACGTGATTTCGTCATGGGTCTGGGCGCCAAAGGCGTGATCAATCGCAAAGATTTCAACTGTTGGGGCCAGCTGCCCGCGGTCGGGTCGCCCGAATATGGCGAATGGTTCAAAGAGGTTCGCAAATTCGGCAAGGCAATCTGGGAATTCACCGGCAAGGGCAACAACGTTGATATCGTGTTCGAACATCCCGGCGAGGCAACGTTCCCCGTATCAACATTTGTTTGTAAAAAGGGCGGCATGGTCGTGATTTGTGCGGGCACATCTGGATTTAACTGTACCTTTGATGTGCGTTATATGTGGATGCACCAAAAACGTTTGCAGGGGTCGCATTTTGCCCACCTAAAACAGGCAGCCGCGGCGAATAAATTGATGATCGAACGTCGTTTGGACCCCTGTATGTCTGAGGTATTCCCATGGGATGAAATCCCTGCAGCACACATCAAGATGCTGCGCAATGAACACAAACCCGGCAATATGGCCGTTCTGGTACAGGCCCCAACATCTGGTCTGCGTACATTTGAGGATGCGCTTGCCGCACGCTAAGCCGGGTTCAGATTTTCTGATGGCACCAAAGGCCGCGAATCATGTTTATGATTCGTGGCCTTTGTTTTTGTAGGTGGCCGGAAAGCATTTCAATGCCTTCTATCCAAACGCCCCCGCTATTTATGGGGGGTTGAAAAAAGTGAATATCTTTCAGTAGTTTATTCGCGCTATGATTGTGTTAACCAAATATTAACCATTATTAATGAGACTGAAATGAAACATGAATGGATTTTGGACGTTTTGACAGATCTGCGCAGTTTTGCCAAAAACAACGATCTGTTGACTTTGGCAGCCCAGCTTGAGGATACACAGCTGGTCGCAGCAATTGAAATCGCGTCCTATAGCGAAAGCTTTGGTTGTGACACGACAGTACAAGACACTGCACATAAACGCGATTTTATCGCAGATCGATCAAGCAAGCGGGTTATCTGATCTGCAGCCATTGATTGAGGATCTGCGCGATAAAATTGGCGTGGATCATATGGTCTATCATTGGGTCAATTCCAAAGGGGCCAGTTTAGGGGTCGGAACCTATAGCGATATTTGGCGCAATCGCTATCTGGAATTGGGCTATGTGCGCGTCGATCCGGTTATTTTGGGTTGTTCCCAGCAAATGCATCCCGCCGATTGGAAAACTTTGGATTGGTCCAGCAAAGCAGCCCGCGCGTTTTTACGTGACGCTTTGGATCACGGGGTCGGTAACCAAGGGCTATCTGTTCCAATTCGCGGACCTTTGGGCCAATATGGGTTGTTTACCGTAAACCATCGGTGTTCCGACCAAGAATGGGCCGAATTCATCGAAACGCATCGTGCCGATTTAATCGTTCTAAGCCATGTTTTGAATACCAAAGTCATCGCACTAGAAGGCGAAGAAAAATCGCAATTGCGTACGGCACTTTCACCGCGTGAAACGGAATCCTTAACGTTACTGGCCATTGGGTATAGCCGGGCGCAGGTGGCGCAAACGATGCAAATTTCGGAACATACGCTGCGTGCCTATATTGAAAGTGCGCGTTTGAAATTGGGCGCTGCAAATACCATCCATGCGATTGCAGCCGCCCTGACACAAGGTGTCATTTTAATTTAAATGCAATGTAAATAGCGCGTTGCTGTTTAGAATTGTTCATTCTTATTGGCCTAGCCTTGGTGCTGCGATTGTCAGTACCAGAAGGGCTAAGACCAATGATCAGATTTCTATTTGCCGACCAATTACACAATTTTCCAAAACTACGTGACACGATGTTCCAAGACCGCGCTTTTCAGTTCAAAACGCGTCTGAATTGGGCCGTTAATGTGGATGAAAACGGGTTTGAAACCGACGAATATGATACCATGAACCCGCTCTATGTGATTTGGGAAATGCCCGACGGGCAGCATGGCGGATCTATGCGTTTAATGCCGACCACGGGCCGTTGCATGATCAATGAACACTTTGGTCATTTGATGGATGATGGCCCTGTTCAAAGTCCGATGATTTGGGAATCAACGCGGTTTTGTTTGTCACGTCACGCCAAACCCCGCACAGCCAATGCGCTGATGCTGGCAGGGGGCGAATTTATGAAAGGCTGCGGTGTCAAACAATATGTGGGCGTCTTTGACCAGCGTATGATCCGAATTTACCGCATGATTGGGGCTAGCCCCAAATTATTGGGTCAATCGGGCCAAGGCAAAGATTTCATAGGTATTGGTTTGTGGGCCTATGATCAAGATTTGCACATTCGTGTGTCGAATATAGCGGGTATTTCGCTAGAACAGTCTCAGGAATGGTTTGAACATTCTTTCGGCTCTAATCCGCAATTTGCCCGCGCAGGATAAGTTCGTGTCTGGAAACTTTGGTTTAGCCACAGTAGGGTTAGGCCATGACACTTGCCCCTATAAAATTTTCTGATGATCAGGCGGATGCCTTTGACCACGTGGCTGATATTTTGCGGGGCGCGGGAATTGATGTAGACAATCAATTACTGCGCCCGCCCCATGATATGGGATCCTCGGTTCTAGCGATAATGGGCAAGGCGGGGTCCGGCAAAACCATGCTTTTGGCCAAGCTTGTGGCAGCCTTGTCCGAGGCTGGCGTTGAAATTGTGTCCGGTGATTATGAAAGCCGGCGCAAACGCGACAAGCGATCTTTGGCTATCTTGGCCCCCACAAACAAAGCTGCGTCAGTTTTGCGCAACCGCGGCGTTCCTGCGACAACGATCCACCGCATCTTATATACGCCCGTTTATGACCCAGAATATGAACGTATTGCCGAATGGTTGGCAGGTGAAACAGATCGTCCAGATGTCGAAGGCTTAACGCCTGAGGCGCTAGATCGGGCACATGATTTTTATCAAACCGCCAAATCTATCCCCGGGGCATTGGCTGCCGCTGGGCTGCGTGGTTCTGATTTTATTACGGGATGGAAACGCCGTGAGAATCCGTTAGACATTGGATTTATCGACGAAGCATCGATGCTTGATGATCGTCAGTTCGAAGATTTACAAGAAATTTTCCCAACGTTGGTATTGTTTGGTGACCCAGCTCAGCTTGCGCCTGTGAACCAAGCGGGTGGGATGGTTTTTGATAAATTACAAGACGGCCAAAAGAAAACCCTAAGTCGGATCCACCGACAGACCCAAGATAATCCTATTCTGGATTTGGCACATGCCCTTGCCGATCCTGCGATCACATTCAGCGATTTCGAAAATTTGATCCAAGAAAAAGCAGCCCAAGATGATCGCGTCGTTTGGGGCCAACGCGTCGAAGTGGACCTAATGGCGCGCAGTCCTGTTTTGGTATGGCGCAACGCCACCCGTATTCGGCTGATCCAAGCATTTCGTAAAGTGTATGATGGACCCGAGGATGCGTTGTTACCTGGCGAACCGCTTATTTGCGATGGGATCGAATTGCCCCTGAAACATCGTAAAAAACGTATCGATCTTGAGGCCCGCGGACTGATCAAAGGGGCGCAGGTGGTGTATTTGGGACCTGGACGCAAGCCAGGGTTTTCACGTCTGCATGTTATTGGCGCTGAGGATCCTCAACTTTCTGCGGCATCGATCGTAAAAATCGAAAAACCTGACGAAGAAGAACCCTTTATCCCCTTTGCAGCACGCATGGGGGCCACATTTTTGCATGGCGCAGCAGTGACAATTCACAAAGCGCAGGGATCCCAATGGGATACGGTTCAGGTTTTTGCACCTGACCTATATGCTGCATCACAAATGGGCCGCGTCGAGGCGGGGCAGCCATTGTGGAAACGGCTTGCCTATGTGGCGATAACACGGGCACAGGAACGACTGATTTGGGTGGTGCGCAACCGCCTGTCCAAACCAACGGTTGCTTTGAATACGGATGATTTACGGGTATTGTCGGGCCCTGAGTTGAAGTTAGAACTGCAAGGCGATCCCGAGTAAATTTTGGATCCTTTTGCATTGTCCACTTGCCTATTTGAACTATTCCTCTTTTAGTAGGAAAAAATAAAAGTAGGGAGGTCGCATCATGCTGGGCCAAATGATGCATCGGCCATTGTCGATTATCGAAATACTGCGCTATGCGGCGGAAATCCACCGCGATGCGGAAATCGTCTCTGTCCGCACAGAAGGGGACATTCACCGTTACGGTTACGGTGATGCTATGAACCGTGTGGGTCAGCTGGCGCATGCCTTGGATCGTTTGGGCGTTCAGGCGGGCGATCGTGTGGCCACATTGGCGTGGAATGGATACCGCCATTTCGAATTATACTATGCCGTCAGTGGGATGGGTGGCGTGTGTCACACGATAAACCCACGCCTTAGCGCGGAACAAATGACATTTATCATTGATCATGCCCAAGACCGCGTGTTGTTTACCGATCTAACTTTTGTTCCGATCTTGCAAAACATTCGCGATCAATTGCCCGCTGATTTGCAAATCGTGATTATGTGCGACCCCGGTCATATGCCCGATGGGCTGGACGGGGCGCTGTGTTACGAAACCCTGTTGGCGGATCATCCCTTTGATTACGATTGGCCCAGTTTGGATGAAAACACCGCCGCCGGTCTTTGCTATACATCGGGGACAACGGGGAACCCAAAGGGTGCGCTGTATTCGCACCGCTCAACGGTGTTGCACGCCATGTCGGTGGCGATCAGCATGGGTCGCCTGATGGGCGAGGGGACGCGCGTTTTGCCAGTTGTGCCGTTGTTTCATGTGAATGCGTGGGGCCTGCCCTATACCGCGCCAATGGTTGGCGCATCGCTGATATTCCCGGGCGCGCAGTTGGATGGTGCGTCGCTTTATCAATTGATGGACCGCGAAGGGGTGACATCAGCATGGGGCGTGCCAACTGTTTGGCTGGGACTGTTGGGGGAAATTGCGCAACAGGGTCGCAATCCTGCCGGATTTGACAATGTGGTTGTGGGCGGCTCTGCCGCGCCGCGATCTATGATCCGTGCTTTTGAAACATCGGGTGTGTCGGTCTGCCATGCATGGGGCATGACCGAAATGAGCCCGATTGGAACCCACGGCATTTTGCCCACCGTTCAGCGCGATTCATTGGATTTGGACCAGCGGTTGGACATACAACAGGCCCAAGGCCGCCGTGCATGGGGGGTCGATTTGAAAATCGTGGATGACGCGGGTCAGCCGTTGACGCACGATGGACAAACCGCTGGCGAATTGTATGTCCGTGGAAACGGGATCATCAGCGGGTATTATAACAACCCCGATGCCACTGCCGCGGCCATGGATGCCGATGGCTGGTTTGGTACGGGCGATATCGCCACGATTTCCCCCAACGGTTTGCTGCGTATCCAAGATCGGTCCAAGGATTTGATTAAATCGGGTGGTGAATGGATCAGTTCAATCGACTTGGAAAACGTCGTAATGGGCCATCCAGATGTTGCCAATTGCGCTGTCATTGCTGTGCCCCATCCCAAATGGGATGAACGCCCATTGTTGATTGTGGTTCCATCAGGTGACCAACGCGTCACCAAAGACGAGATCGACGCATTATTGCTAAAACATGTGGCGAAATGGCAGCTGCCAGATGCAATCGAATTTGTCGACGCCTTGCCGCTGACCGCAACGGGCAAGGTGTCAAAACTTACACTGCGGCAGCAATTCGCTGACTACGAACTTCCAAATTAGAGGGTAAAATGGATCTAGGTATTACTGAAAAAGTGGCCCCATTAATCGCGGCTGTCCGCGACATGGTTGAAAACGAAATTGCACCCTTAGACCGCGAATATCACGCCCAGGTTGGCAAACACCCCTCTGGCGACCGGTTTCAACATACGGACCGTCAATTGGAAATCCTGGATGGGCTGAAATCGATGGCACGCGAACGCGGCCTGTGGAATTTTTGGCTAACAGACAGCGAAAAAGGATACGGTTTGACCACGGTCGAATACGCCTATCTGGCCGAAGAAATGGGCAAGGTCGGCATCGCAGCCGAAGTGTTCAACTGTAACGCCCCCGACACGGGCAACATGGAGGTGCTGGAAAGATACGGCACGCAAGACCACAAAGATCGCTGGCTCTACGATCTGCTCGACGGAAAAATCCGCTCGGCCTATGTGATGACGGAACCCAACATTGCGTCATCTGATGCGGCACAATTGGCATTTTCCGCGCGCCGCGATGGCGATGATTGGGTGTTGAACGGCGAAAAATGGTGGATTTCTGGCGCAGGCGACCCACGCTGCGCACTTTATATCGTGATGGCCTGTACGGACCCAGACGCCCCAAAACATGCCCGCCACACGATGTTTGTCATGGACCCCAAAACACCCGGCGTCGAGGTGCTGCGCCCTATGCAGGTCTTTGGCCATGATGATGCACCACATGGACACATGCACATCCGCTTTACAAACGTGCGCATTCCCACCAGCGCGGTGGTCCTGGGCGAAGGTCGCGGTTTCGAAGTCGCCCAAGGCCGCCTTGGCCCAGGCCGCATCCATCACTGCATGCGCGCCATTGGCCAAGCCGAAAAAGCGTTGGACATGATGTGCCACCGCGGATTGCAACGCGAAGCCTTTGGTAAACAAATCATCGATTTGGGCGCAAACTATGACATCATTGCAAATGCGCGCATGGATATCGAAATGGCCCGCCTGCTATGTCTCAAGGCTGCCTATATGATGGACACCGCCGGCGTGCGTGCCGCCCAACCTTGGATTTCAAAAATCAAAGTGGTCGCCCCATTAATGGCAGGACGCGTGATAGATGATGCCATGCAACTGCACGGCGCGGCCGGTATCAGCCAAGATTTTGACCTGGCTCATATGTGGACACATGTTCGTACCTTACGATTTGCAGATGGCCCAGATGCCGTCCACCGTCGCCAAGTCGCGCGCGCAGAACTGCGCAAATATCGAAATAGTTGATGGTGTTGTTTCGCCTTCGGCGAGGATATTTTTAGACAAAAAATGAATATTGGCGCATCATTTTTTGTCGGGGAAATATCCTCGGGGTGAATTGGCCCTAGGCCAAGAGGGGCAGACAGCCCCTTTAGCGGTTGTCGGTATCCATCCAAATGGTAACCGGTCCGTCGTTGACCAGTGTGACCTGCATGTCGGCACCGAATTCACCGGTTTCAACGGCGATACCCTTGGTTGCCAGTGTTTTTGCGAAATATTGGTATAGATGCCGTCCTTGCTCGGGTTTGGCGGCATAGGAAAACCCAGGTCGATTGCCGCGTGATGTATCTGCGGCAAGCGTGAATTGACTGACCACCAATGCGGATCCGTTTACGTCAAGAATAGATTTATTCATTTTACCTACATCATCTTTAAAAATACGCAGTTTGGTTATTTTTGAAATCAATTGATCTGCCTGTGCTTGGGTATCGCCCTGCATGGCGCATACGAATATCAAAAAACCGTGGTCGCAGGCGCCAATTTTTATGCCATCGACGCTGACATGTGCTTTGGCGACACGTTGTAATAGGACGCGCATCGTTTTTATCCTTGTTTTGTGGCCAGCATATACCCGGCGCCGGCTGCAATAATAAGTGCTAGTGTGACTGCAAAGGCGATTTTCCAGGGCGAATAGGGGCGTTCGCCTTGGACCCGACCTGTACGTGCGTTCACAACAAATCTATATGATTTACCACGGTATTTATAGGCGGCCATATAGATGGGCAAAAGTATATGTTTAAATGTGACATCGCTTAGTTTGGTGTCGATATTATGGATCCTTTGGCGATCCCCGCCGATATCAAATCGCACATCACGGGCAATCACGCGGTCCATTTTGTCGCGAGCCTCTGCAAAGCCATCATCCAGTTCGATGCCATAGCCTTCGGCTTGAAACCCTGCAAGATATTCAGGGCTGTAGGGGACCAGTTCGGATAGGTCCCAAGGTTCCAGCGCATCGGTAAACCGTTTGGGCAAAGAGCGCGATCCAAGGACCAAAACGTCATCGAAAAAACGGGCAACCCGACCTGAGGCAGGATACCAGCGGACCTTTGCCACTTGGACCTGTTGGGATTTGCCGTCACGCATAACGGTGCGTGTTTCGTAATAAACCTGACCGCGTTCCCCGCGATAGGTGGATTTTGTATCCGCATCAAATGTCCAATATGGTACATAAATACCCTGCAGTTTTCGGCCTTTACGTGCGTAGTCCTGCAGGCCATTCGGGGCAAACCACAGTTTCCCCAGCCAGTCGGTCATGGCCTGTTTGGCGGTTCGCTCATCCAAGGAAAAGGGCAACAGCGCCTTGGGTTTGATGTGACGAAATTCGCCTGTATCCGTCACCACAGGTGTCGCGCAAAATGGGCATTCAGTCGCGTGTTCATCGCCAATCAATTCAATTTGTGCGGCACAATTTGGGCATTGACTGATACGGTGTGTTTCCATTTCGGACGTATTTAGCGTACCGGCCAGTGCGTTTTCGAAATTCAATTCCCGTATGGATGACGCCCATGGCCCAGGCTGCGCCATAGATTGCGAATGACCGCAATGATCGCAAGCCATTTTGCCATTGCTTGGATCAAACCGGTAATCAGCCCCGCATTGATCACAGGGAAAGCGGTGTTGTTCCTTGGCCACGGTGGGCAAGGGGGGTGGTATTTGTGACATGTGTAGCCTCTATCCCATGGGTGGTGGGGGCGGCGGTAGTATTGTGAACAATTGTGCCAGCTCGGTGACATCTTCGGCGCGTTTCCAGCCGTCTTGGCCGGCGGTCCAGACGTATGTGTCGCGCGAAAATGTACCTTCGGTCACCATGCGTCCAAGGCGCGCCTTGGAATAGGGGCCGGTCGTCTGCCCATTTTCGGCGATGTGCCAGACGTGTTCTGCAGGTGGCGGGGGCGGTGGGGGTGGTGCAGCTGCGGCGGTCGAGGGGGCAGCACCCCATGGGCCAGTTGTCATGGCCTGTGCCATGCCCATACCCATACCCGCACCGATCCCTGCGCCCATTGCGCTGTTGGTGTTTTGGGCGGCGGCTGTCATTGCTTCGGCTGCTGCGAATTGGGTGTATCTGTTCAAATCCCCCGCGATGCCCATGGATGTTCGTTTGTCCATCACCGCCTCGACCGATGGGGGCAGGGATATGTTTTCGATATAAAATTCGGGCATAGCTAGCCCATATTCGGCCAAGGTTGGGCTAACCTGGGATACGATCAATTTGCCCAAATCTGCTGTATTTGCGGCCATATCCAGAACCGGAATTCCGCATGACGCGATGACGCGCGAAAATTCTTGGACAATAATGTTGCGGATTTGGAAACTGATTTCATCCATCGTGAATTCGCCATCGGTCCCCACAATTTCGGTCAAAAACCGTGCGGCATCAATGACGCGGATTGCATAGGAACCAAAGGCGCGAATGCGGGTGGGGCCAAATTCTGGATCGCGCACCATGATCGGATTTTTGGTGCCCCATTTCAAATTCCCAAATCGAGTTGTGTTCACGAAATAGATTTCGGATTTGAACGGGCTTTTGAAACCATGATCCCAATGGTTTAGGGTGGTCATGATCGGCATGTTGTTGGTTTCCAACATATATAGGCCGGGGGTAAACACGTCAGCCAGCTGGCCTTCGTGGATAAAAACGGCCGATTGGCCTTCGCGAACGGTCAGCTTTGCGCCGTATTTTATTTCATGACCTTCGCGTTCAAATCGCCAAACCATTGTATCACGGGTGTCATCCACCCAATGGATTACATCAATAAATTCACCGGTCAAAAAATCCAAAATTCCCATTTTGGGATCCTTTCGTTTAACTGTGTGGACGACTTAGGTCGTCGCCAATTTGGGTTAATATAGGGCGCGCTTGGTCTAGGGTCATGCCTGATTTCAATCGCGGATCGTAGAGGATTTTCAACATGACTTGATCCATTGCGGTCAGCGTGGCAAATTCATCGTCATCGTTGAAAATTGATGGCCGTACTGTGTCGTCGTCAGCGGCCAGGCCCAGTCCTTGGGCCAACTCTTCGTGAATACAGGCCAGCCGCTGTTGCGCGGGATGTTCTGCACGAATGACTGCGATTGCCTTGCTATAAGAGCGATCCAGTCCGTTCGATAGCGCCATAACCAAACAATGAACATCGCGTGGCATCGTTTTTATAATTTCATGTGCTTGGTCATGTGCGTTTGGCAGCTGTGACGCGACATAGTCCAACACGTCGGATTGATCATCAGTGCCAGCCAGAATGACACTGAAATTTGCCCGATTGGCAGGGCCCGATCGAATGGAATGACCTGTCAGGTCAGACAGTTGGCGCCAAAACCCATCGATTTCCAATGCTGACTGGCGTTGCAGATCTGTGGTTACACTGTTTCCATAAAAGACATGATACACAATTGGAACGTGCCATTTTGCCAATGTCGATTGTGTCCTGGATTTTTGATATCCAGCACCAGGGACATATTCATCATAGAATGCAACACGTTCAAAGTGTTGTATAATGACGTTCATATCAGTGGGCATGTCATCGTGTCCGCCATCTGTTCGCATCAGGCCGCGCGCCAGAGCATTTTTTTGATAACCTGCGTAATATGCCATCAACGCCTGTTGATCGGCCGATGTTGGCACGACGACGCCAGATGTGGTGTGATGCGGGGCAGGGGTATCTGCATTGAAACCTGCACAGCCGGCCAAAAACACGCCGGCTGCAAGAGGCCCCATAACGGATGTCCCACACCGCATCATCCGATTACGTCAAGGCGCCGGTTTCTGCATCAACGGCTGCCGAGGGGGCAGATTTGCGTGCTTTTGCGGCGGCCAAGGTGTCGCGCAAATCAGTTTCCATTTTTTGCAACTCAGCTTCGGCGGATTTCCGTTTGGCTTTGCCTTCGTCTGCGATGGCTAGGCTTTCCTCGATGGTGCCAATCAGGTCAGCGTTAGCTTGTTTGATTGCGTTAACATCAAACACGCCGCGTTCCATTTCTTGGCGAATGACTTTGTTGGTTTCGCGTAAATTCGCTGCATTAGCTGTCAACAGTTCGTTGGTCAGGTCGTTTGCTTCGCGCACGGCTTTGGCTGCTTCTGCGGAACGCTGAATGGTCAATGCCTGTGCCAGCTGCGTTTCCCATAGCGGAACAGTGTTGACCAAGGTCGAATTTATTTTTGTGACCAGAGATTTGTCGTTTTCTTGCACCAAGCGGATCGAGGGCAGTGATTGCATTGTCACCTGGCGGGTCAGTTTCAGGTCATGAACGCGCCGTTCCAGATCATCGCGTGCAGCGCGCAGATCGCGCAGATTTTGTGCGGCCAGAACTTGATCGTCGGGGTCGGCTGATTGGACTGCTGCTTCCTGCTGTGGGATAATTGTGGTGTCCAAGTCTTGTAACTTAGCTTCGCCGGCCGCGATATATAACGCCAATTCATCATAAAAATTCAGTGTTTTTTCGTACAATAAATCGAGGGATTTAATATCCTTCAACAAAGTTGTTTCGTGGTTCAGCAGGTTTTCTGTGATTTTGTCAATTTGGTCTTGGACCATTTCGAACCGTGCTGTGAATTTTGCAATTGGTGCTGCGCGTCCCAATAATTTTTCCCACCAACTGCGATCACGGCGCAGGTCCATTTCGGACACGGAAAACCCACGAATTGTGGTCACAATATCGCGCAGACTGTCGCCCGCGGGGCCAACATCTTTGTTTCTGACGCCTTGCAGCATGGATTGGCTAATCACTTGCAGCTCTTCTTGGGCGGCGGATCCAAATGACACAATCGAATTGGTATCGGTCATGTCGATTTCATCAATCCGCTTTTTGATTTCTGCGCCGATTTTTGGATCTGCTTGTTCCAGCGAAATTACACTGTCGGCCTGTGTTGGTTCGGGCAGTGAATTGGCTGCAATAATATCCACATCCGTGGACAGCTGTGCTGCTTGGTCTAATACTTTCATTATGAATTCCCCCTTACTGAATTTATGTGTGGCGATTGTTTTCACGCGATAACCGGTCACGTAAAACATCAATTTCGATTGTCAGGTCCGTCCGGTCATCGGATAATAATTTCTGTGTGCGCGCGGCAAAGTTTTGTTCCAAATCATCCAACAACGCCAGATAATCGGCCTTGGCCTGATCGTCGCCAGTGCGGGCATATAAATCGGCGAATGTAACAGTCGCATCCTGCGCGCCCTGCAGATAGACCGACAGATATTTGCGTGCGGCTGTCAGATCGCGGGGATCTTCTTCTACGGTTCTAAATAAATCCCGCGCTGTGACGGCAAACCGTTCAACCCGTGTTTCCAAGGCACGGATGCGCGTGCGTTTTATTGCGTTTTGCATGGCAGACAGCCGTGCTTATGCACCCTCGATCGCGCGGGCAACGCGGTCTTGGGCATGTACGTCGATGCCTGCCATGCCTTTGTCTGACATCGGATCCAATCCAAAGGATGCTAAAAACAGCGTTGTGGCGACCGCGCCGTAAACACCTGCCGCAAGGATATTTCCATCATTTCGAAATGCTGCGATTGTAACACCGATCCCGGTCATGATAGCAGCAAACAGCTTTCTTGGAATTGCGGGGCGTCGTGCCAGTTTGCGTTCGTCATAGGCCGCTTGGGCGCGTTGGCCCTCACGCAAGAGCCATGCGCCAAGTACCAGACAGCCTGCCCCAACGAGCCCTGTCGCAAAACCTATCGCACCATCGTTTATAGACGTTGCTGCCAACACAATGGGCGGGACAAACAGGACATTGCTGCGCGCGCCCGCAGGGTCCACTGATGGACCGCGATAGGGTGTTTCGGTGATGACACTGTCATCCGAAGGATTGCTAAATTTTCCGCCATACCGTTTTGACATCACAATCCCCCAGCCA
>Ga0255760_10002794_pt1 | contig 15893 bp, 6 predicted proteins | sample 071ome_25_FD_179960 | JGI IMG/M metagenome (GOLD analysis project Ga0255760, IMG submission 179960) | Coastal salt marsh microbial communities from the Groves Creek Marsh, Skidaway Island, Georgia - 071410BT metaG (version 2) | ecosystem: Environmental > Aquatic > Marine > Intertidal zone > Salt... | reverse complement strand
GTCTGGCACTCGGGCAGAGTGCAACGGTTACGGTGACGACCACACGGACCGGGTATGCAGGTGGTTCAGCCACAGCGACGGGTAGCGCGAGCACGGGCTCGGCTCTGACCCCGACCTTTGATACGCCTACGCCCACGCAGGACGGCTTTACGGTTCAGGTGAGTAACTACGATGGTGCCTTCACCTGGGCGGTGAGTGCGGACGCGGGCAGTGCGACGATCAGTGATAGCGGGTTGGTGACGGTAACGGGTCTGACACCCGGGCAGAGCGCGACCGTGACGGTGACGACCACGCGTACGGGTTATGCGGATGGGTCAGCGCAGGTCAATTCGACGTTTGTAGCGCCACCTGGTCCTCCGACCGACGTCACCGCTGCATCGGGCGATACTCAAGCAACCGTCAGCTGGATCGCGCCAGCGTCTAATGGCGGCGCAGAAATCACCAGCTATACGGTGACGGCGTCGCCCGGAGGGGCGCAGTGCGCCACGACGACAGCGACGAGCTGCAAGGTGACGCGGCTGACTAATGGTATCGAATATACTTTCACGGTCACGGCGACCAACAGCGCGGGAACCGGCGACGCATCGAATGCCAGTGACCCCGTCACTCCAACTCGGCTTCCAGTATTTGATAGACAAGCTTCAGGCCTGCTTCCTGACTTTGATAGCAGTCATTTTCCCTCGACGGGGGCGCCGTTAGACGATTTAGGGCTGACTAAGGCTCGCGAGACTCGACCGATAGACTTCGACGGTGATGGTGATATTGATCTCGTGGCATCAGGCGGGAACAACTCTGGCTCCGATGCCACTCTGGTCTGGTATGAAAACGATGGCTACGCAGGGTTCACGCAGCATTTAATCTATGATCCGTCGCAGCAGGTGTTTTTTGATGTTGGGGACTTTGATGGGGATGGGGATTTGGACCTTGTTGGGGCAGGCTACTCGGAGTCACGGTATTTTTGGCTTGAGAACGCAGGCGACAATCAATCATTTACCAAGATTACATTGAGTGCGAGCTCCGAAAATGCTCCGCAAAACCCCGTGGTTGCGGATTTTGACAACGACGGTGACCTCGACTTTGCTGGTGCGTCTTATTACAACAATCAAATCATTGGCTTTTTCAATGATGGCGTTGGTGGTTTTACAAGGAGTGTTCTTAAATCTGTAAGCAGCCCTGGCCGATTGGCGACCGGTGATATCAATGGTGATGGTAGTGCAGACATCCTATACGCGGTCTCATCAAAGCTTTATGGGCTTACAAATAATGGGGCCGCTTCTTTCTCAAGTTTCTTTATTTACGATAACAACCGTGGCTACAACTCCCTTACCGTGGAGGATGTGGACGATGACGGTGACACAGATGTCTACTTCGCCGCACAAGAACTCTACGATCTTTCTGCCGTCTGGCTGCAGAATGATGGAGCGCTCAATTTCTCAGTGGTAGACGTTTATCCGCACCCGCGCGGCACTCACTCTTTGGTGATGGCGGATATCAACGGCGATGGCGCCAAAGACGGCATTACGGCAACCAATTTTGACAGCGCTGGAGAAATAGCCATCCATCCCAATCAAGGCACTTTTGAGAAGGTGGTGGTTGAGTCCGGATGGGCAGGCGCTATTCATGTCTCTGTCGCTGATCTAAATGGAGACGAGCAAAAGGACATTATAGCTTCTAGCTTTACTGGTGCCGTGGTTTGGTACGAGAACCTCGGCGTTGGTTTTCGGCTGCCGGTGATTCAGGGAGGCACGGCAGTTACCACGCTGGTTGCAACCGACCCCGAGGGAAACGCCATTACCTATGGAGTTGAGGGTGTTGACCAGTCGGAGTTTTCGATTGACCAAACCACTGGAGTGTTGGCTTTCAACGCTGCCACTTCGGTAGCGAGCCCCACAGACAGCAACGGCGACAATATTTATGAGCTGGTGATTACCGCTTCGGATGGCCTGGGCACCACATCACGTAATTTACGGATTGAGGTCGTAGAGTACGGCGCTTCCCTAACGCCGACCTTTGATACGCCTGCGTCTACGGCGGATGGTTTTACGGTTCAGGTGAGTAACTACGATGGTGCCTTCACCTGGGCGGTGAGTGCGGACGCGGGCAGTGCGACGATCAGTGATAGCGGGTTGGTGACGGTAACGGGTCTGACACCCGGGCAGAGCGCGACCGTGACGGTGACGACCACGCGTACGGGTTATGCGGATGGGTCAGCGCAGACCGTTGGCAGTCCGGACAGCGATGGCGACGGCCTACCAGATAACACTGACCCCTTTCCCAACGCGATAACACAAGCACAAAGCGACGGGGTGACACTGACAACGGTTCCTCCTTCGGCAGTTAGCAGTTGCAGCATTCAGTCGCTATCGGTTGATTCTGTGGGTACGAGTTATGAGGGGGTTGCCGAGAATGGGTCCGGTGTCGGTGTGACTTTCAAGTTGGCCGGTTGTAGTAACGTTACTCCTGAGACCCTCAGGGTTGAGATTGATTTAGGTACAACCCCTGCCGAAGGCTCGGTGGCTTATAAGATTGACGTAGATGGTGTTTGGACGGCCATTTCGGGCGCAGCCATCTTCGGCGCGGTCGTCACCTACAGCATCACCGATAACGACGGTGTGTTGGATCAGGATGATGATCTGGGAGAAATAGACGACCCCGTGACGGTGGCGGTGTCTGTCACCCCGTCGGCGCCTGCGATGCCCGTGCCCACGCTGCCGGCCGTGCTCATGGGCCTGCTGGCGCTGCTCATGGCCGGTCTGGGATGGCGACGATTGGTCTAGCCGGCAAGGCAGACATAATGCTCGTCATGTTACCTGTTTTTTCGATGGCGGCCCCGAGCAATGCTGTTATAAAAGTTAAGTGTGCGGCTGGGTAGGGTATGCCAATCCCCGCATATAAAGCCCAAACGACGCTCTAGTTTGATTGGGTTTTGAGTGCGTATTGGTTTTAGTGAGCGGGGCCTGTGAACCCGTCATCTGGTAGCAGCGGCCTTGAAGTGGGGCATAGTCCGGTGATTAAGACAATGAGCAATAAGACAATAATGCAGCGCAGATTGACCTCAGGACGGTGGCTTGGCGTGGCCACATTCTTTCTTGTATTTATTGAGGCGGTAGCCCCCGTCTCTGCGCGGGCAGCTGTGACCATTGAGCCAATTACCTGGAACGTGATCGGCCTAGACAGCAATAAGCCCGCCACAGCACAACCCGCCCCTCAGGTATTCCCCCCCGATCGCTACCCCGTTGGCGTTGAGGTCTGTAATTCTGAGGGTGCCGACCTCACTGACTACAAAGCGAAATTTGTTTGGGATGAATCGCCCTCGCCAAACTATCTCCACCTGTGGGATTCCACGGTTAACTGGAATGATACAGACGGGAATGGTGATCCCATTACCAGTAACGATACCGAAGGGCTCGATGAGCTCACTGTTCCAGTGACTGCAGACGGTGAATGCGCGGATGTTTATTTTTGGATCCAGATAGAACAGGTTGCAGCTGCCTACGATTACACCCGAGATTTTCATGTTGAGCTCTGGGATGATAGCGCCTCGCCTGGCGATAGCGCGACCAATGGCACTTTAGTCGCTGAGACGGCAAATAGCGGCTCTACCCTCGGCGTCGACGAGCGCCGCGAACTCTATGTGGAGTACTTGGTCTCGCAAAACCGCAATGCTGTTTTGGGATTTGCGGTCGATGGAAATGCGGTTACGCCCGGAGCCTCGGTCGCCGTAAAACCCGGCGATACTATTGAGCTGGTGCTCGATGCAAAAACTGCCACCCAAGGATACGAGCAGCTTGAGGTGTTCATGACCTTGCCGCCAGATCTTTTCACCATCAACTCGGTTGCTTCGACCTATACGGCAAACAGTGGGACGGATTTCGAGGCGACTAGTCGTTTGTATGCAGATGGGTGCGGTTGGGAAAACGATCCCGATAGCCCTGACGACAACTATCACAATAATCTATCGTGTGCGGGCACTGGAAAATACGGTGGCGTGATAAAGCAGACCTATAGCATTACCGTATCGGAAGACTTTACCAACGCAAACACTATTCAGGCGCTGATTTACGATTTTTCGGGCAGTAGCTACCACTACAACGCAGACTATGAAAGCTCAACCCTGACTTTTACGGTAGATAATGATCCTATTATTTCAGTTGGGGATTTGAGTATTGTTAAGTCGACTAATACCCAAGCGCAGGACGAGTTCTTCATCACAATTACCAACGAAGGGGCCAATACTTACCCCTCAGGCAGCATTGGGTTCGAAGTGGTTGACGAGCTGCCGATTGGTTATCAAACGAAATCAGGCGGGGGAGGCCAAATAGGCATTCAGGAATTGGATGCTAATGGCGTAGCCAAGGTGACTCAAACTTTGGCGCAGGTACAGGCTCAGGTAGAGTTTTATAATCTCTCTGCAGATCAAAATGGCGGGACCGCCGACACATCAGACGGACCGGATTATGACAGTGGTGAGAGATACGTCATATGGACACCTAACTTAACTACTGAACTCGCGCCGGGCGAGGCGGCGAGATTTAATTTTCAGGTGGCGCCGATCAATAACATCGTGGGTGATGACCCCTACACGAACTGCGCCGTAATAACGACCACTGATGACGACGTAAGCAACAACCAGTCCTGCACCACGCTGCCGCCGCCTAACTGGGATCTCAATATCAGCAAGCAGTTACTCAGCGTAACCGGGGATCAGGCGACATTTAAACTCACGATCACCAATCTTGGTCCTGACCCTTCAGTAGCAGTTTTGGTCGACGACGTTTTACCCAGCGGCTATTCCTCACCGAGCAATTTTATTTACGCCGGTGACGTAACTATGGCGCTGAGCGCTAGGGCGTCAGTAGCTTCAGGCGTGCTTTTGTGGAGCCTGCCGGCATTAACGGCAGGGCAGGCTGCGTCATCAACCTTCACTGTCACGATAGCCCCGCCCAGCGGCAGTGAAAGTACCGAGCAGGATTTGATCGATCGCTACCTAAATTACGCACGAGTGATTGATTCTGGATCGGAGCCAAACAACGGCACCTACGATGCGTCTGTGCACAGGGTCGAGTTATTAGACGGGCAAGTGACAAATAACAAGGCCTCCGCAAGCGCAGCACCGACGCTTCTGGGCATTAGCAAGACACCTGACGGCGGCACGATCAGTGGGTCAACCTACAGCTATGCCATTATTGTGGCCGGAGCGGGTGGGCTCCAGCCAGGTGACTTGATCACTGTTGTTGAAGACCCGCCCCCGGGTATGGAAATTACCAATATGGGGGGCGATGGCTGGGACTGCTCGAGCGCACCAGCCTTGCCAACCAATGAGAACAAGCTATGCACCAGGACTTTCGCGGCTGGCGATCCAAGTGCTTATCCAGCGATCAATGTTGACGTCGCCTTGAGCCCCGCGCCCATCGGCGCAAAATCCTATGTGAATACAACTTATGTGGAGGCGACCCGGGCCGGCGCAGTTCTCTTTAATACATTTGATTCTGATTCGGCGGTTGCCCGGACATTGGAGGCGGACCTTCGGCTAGCGAAAACCACCCCTTCGCTGACGCCAAATGTCGGTGACACAGTAACCTTTACGCTGACTCTCACAAATGATGGTCCGGATGCGGCGACCAACGTCGAAGTCACTGACACACTCCCCACCGGATATGAGTATGTAGCAGCGTCGATAGCGGGGGCAGATACGACCGACGATAGCGATGCAGGCAGTTTGCAATGGACAGTAAACAGCATCGCTAATGGCGGAGCCGTCGCATTAAGTTATCAAGCGAGAATACGTGCTTCCGGCAGTTATAAGAATGAAGCACAAGTAACATCGTCCGATCAGCCAGATCCCGATTCGTTGCCCGGAAACGATGATGGGGATCAGTCTGAGGACGATGAGGCAAGCGTCGAGCCTTCCCCCATCGCGGTGATTGATTTAGAGCTGTCGAAGGCCCCAAATATCAATGCGGTTGTGGTAGGGGATACGGTGTCTTATGTGCTGACGCTCAATAATAGGGGGCCTTCCGACGCTACCGGCGTTTCCGTTGAAGACGTTCTGCCCCCGCAGGTGTCCTATGATCCCGGGACGGCGTCGGATAGTGGTGTTCTGGTAGCAGACAAGTTGGTTTGGTCTGGTTTGAACATCCCGGCGGGCAATGCCAAGGTGCTCACCTATGACGTGTCTGCAAACACGGTAGGCTCCGAGATTAAAAATACGGCTCAAGTGACCTTGGCAAATGAGCAAGATACTGATTCATCGCCTGGAAATGACGATGGTGATCAATCCGAGGACGATGAAGCGTCGGCAACGATCACAATCACCCCGACTTTTGTGCCAAGCCCCTCGATTAGTCTCGGTAAGACTGGCACGCTGAATGACGACGATGGCACGGCGGGAGTGAGTGTAGGAGATACGATCAGTTATGCGTTCACCGTGACGAACAGGGGTAATGTGGCGGTGACGGACATTACTCTGGCGGACACGGGTGCGACGGTGAGTGGTGGTCCGATTGCGTTGCTGGCGGTGGGGGCGAGCGACAGCACGACCTTCACTGCGAGCTACACGATCACCCAGACAGATATTGATGCGGGGACGTATACGAACACGGCGACGGTAACGGGTGATGGCACGGGCACGGATGATGTTACGGCGACGGATAATGACACCCAACCCCTAGCAGGCACTGTTTCAGCGCCTTCGATACCTGTCTCCACACTACCGCTCACGCTCATAGGTCTGCTGGCGGTTCTAATGGCTGGACTGGGATTCAGACGCTTGGCCTAGCTGATTGTGTAGGGAAAAGCCCCGCATTAGCGGGGCTTTTTTATGCGCCTGCCATGGCTCTTGGGGGGCGCGGCGATTACTCGGTGGCGACGTGCCCGCCGGGTCGGCGCATATCGGCAAAGCCCTGCATCCAGCCGTCGTCAACCATGAGCGAGTTGGAGCGTCCGATGGTGCGTCGGGTGGGGGTAAGACTATGGCCCCAGCCCTCCAGAATGCGTTGTGTATCCACACTGATGCCAGGTTCCACTAACGTGCGGTCGGGCATCCACTGGTTATGGACCCGCGGGGCCGCCACTGCTGCCGCAATGTTCATGTCGAAGACCATGGCGTTTAGCAGTGTTTGCAACACGGTGGTAATGATCAGCGAGCCACCGGGGCTGCCGGCGGCGAGCCACGGCTGCCCGTCCTTAAAGACAATCGTGGGCGTCATTGACGAGAGCGGCCGTCGCCCCGGCGCAATGGTGTTGGCCTCACCCTGCACCAGCCCGTAGGCGTTGGCGTCTCCCGCTTTGGCGGCGAAATCGTCCATCTCGTTATTCAGCAGAATGCCGGTGCCGGGCACTACAATATGCGAGCCAAAGCTGAAGTTGAGGGTGTAGGTATTGGCCACCACATTGCCCTCAGCATCGGCCACCGAGTAGTGGGTGGTGTCGGGGCTTTCTGCGGGTACCGGGTTGCCGGGGCCCACCTCTTCGGCGGTTTTAGCGCGGTCAGCGTCAATCAGTTTGCGGCGCTCGGCGGCGTACTCCTTGCTAATCAGTGCTTCAGTGGGAATCACGGTCTGGTCCGGATCACCCATGTAGCGGCTACGGTCGGCGTAGGCGAGCTTCATGCTTTCGATCACGCGGTGCAGGTAGGCTGCGCTGTTGTGGCCGTAGGATTCCAGTGGGTACGGCTCGAGGATGTTGAGCATCTGCAAAATATGCACGCCACCTGATGAGGGCGGCGCCACCGAGACAATCTCAAAGTCGCGGAAGGTTCCGCGCACGGGTGGACGCTCGAGGGCACGATAGTTGGCGAGATCCTCGGTGGTAATCAGACCGTCGTTGGCGGCCATGTCTCCCGCGATGAGTGCCGCGGTTTCGCCTTTGTAAAAGCCGTCAGCGCCTTTATCGCGAATACGTTTGAGCGTGCTGGCGAGGTCAGACTGCTTGAGCACGGTGCCCGGCACCGGTGCGGATTCGCCGCCCTGTAAATAGATGCGCTTGGCTTCAGCATTATCGGCAAGTCGCTCGGCGCGCGCGCTGAGGCTCATGTGCAGTGCCAGCGAGGTCTTAAAGCCTTTATCTGCCAGATCAATCGCCGGTTGAATGACCTGCTTGAGTGAGAGTTTGCCGTAGCGCTCCTGGGCATGAATCAAACCCGCCACCGTGCCCGGTACGCCAGCGGCTTGATGCGAGAAGTAGGCCTTGGCCTGATCGACCGAGCCGTCCTCTTTCAAAAACATCTCGGGTGTTGCAGCCGCCGGTGCGGTCTCGCGGTAGTCGATAAAAATCTGTTCATTCGTCTCGGCGAGGTGAATCAGCATAAATCCACCGCCGCCGATATTGCCGGCGCGGGGCAAGGTGACCGCCAGCGCAAAACCTGTGGCGACCGCTGCATCTACAGCGTTGCCCCCTTGCTTGAGGATCTCCAGGCCGATCTCGCCTGCCAGCTGCTCCGGGCTCACGACCATACCCGCTTTGCCGTAGGTGGGGAGGTAGCGATTTTGGTAATCGATGATCGGCGCATCTGATACCGGCATCGCCGGCAGGGTGCTTTGCGCGGCGATGGGAGGTGTGGTGACGGCAATCAGCAGGGGCGTGAGTGCGAGAGCGGTAAAAAAAGCTTTAAAGGGCATGACATGTTCCGCGGTCAAGGCGCCAAGTCTATCCGCACGGCGCGCCAAAAAGGTGCGTGAGGCTACCACAGGCGTCAGCCCCTCGGGCAAGCACCTGCGCTACACTTTAGGCAGTTTCACCTGTTTTTGAGATGCCATGCGCTTTAGTGAACATCGACGCTCTTACACCTTGGGGGGTTTGCGCCGTAAAGACCTCGCCGCAAACCCTGTGGCGCAGTTTGTTGGCTGGCAGGAGCAGGCCATTGCCGCAGGTTTGGCCGACCCTACTGCCTGTGCCCTTGCGACCCGCGAGGCCAATAACACCCTTCGTCAGCGCATGGTGCTGATGAAGGGCGTGGATGAGCGAGGTTTGGTGTTCTACACCAATTATCGTAGCGGTAAGGCGACCGCGCTAGACGCCTGTGCCGATGCCTCGATGCTGTTCCCCTGGAATCAGCTGGACCGTCAGGTCTCGGTGACGGGCTCGGTGGTCAGGGTGGACGAGGCAGAGTCGGACGCTTATTTCGCCTCCCGCCCGCGTGACAGCCAACTGGGTGCCTGGGCGTCGGCGCAAAGTCAGGCCATCGATAACCGCGAGGCGTTGCTGACACAGCTTGCCGAGGTCACCGCCCGCTTTGGCGATGACGAGATCCCTCGGCCGCCCCATTGGGGAGGATATCGGTTGGTGCCGGTTGCGTGGGAGTTCTGGCAGGGGGGCGAAAGCCGCCTGCACGATCGCTTTCGTTACACCCTAAATGACGACGGCGCTTGGCTCATCACGCGCCTGCAGCCCTAGATCGCCCGTCGAGTGAAGTAATGGGGCAGCTTAGGCAGCCCCAACAACTGTCGCCGGATTAAATCGAGCCCCGCCGCCGCGACCAGTTTTTGGAACATCGCCCGATCAGTGGGCAGCACCGTTTTATGAGTATGCATCTCGGTCTCGGTGCCCCAGGCCAGCCACACCGTGCCCAGAGGTTTATCGGGTGTGCCGCCATCGGGTCCGGCCACGCCCGACACCGCTACGCCAATATCGGCACCTGAGCGCCCCAAGGCACCCGCGAGCATTTGCCGCACGACTGGCTCGCTCACCGCGCCCTCCGTCTCCAGCGTCGCTTCGTCCACGCCGAGTATCGAGTGCTTGATGTGATTGGCATAGGTGACAAAGCCCGCTTCAAACACCGCCGAGGAGCCGGGCTCTGCGGTCATCATGGCGGCAATGAGCCCCCCGGTGCAGGACTCCGCCGACACCATTTTCTTGCCCTGATCTCGCAGCACCTGCTGCAGTGCTGCGGCTAGGGTGATGTCGTTCTCGCCGAGGATGTGATCACCCAGAACGCCCGCGAGGATCTCGCGGCATCGGCTTAATTCAGGGGAGTTCGCGGGAGCGGTGAGTTTGATCTCTAATTGCGGCATGCCCGCGCGAAAGCCGAGCACCACGTCTTCGGGCCAGTCGTGGCTGCGCTCATCAATGCGCGCTTGGGCGGTTGATTCGCCAATGCCAAAGGTTTGGAAGCGCACGCGTTGCGTCGCCTCACCGCCGGTCACTGCCAAGGCACGCTCGCAGACCTCGGGCAACATCGCTTTGAGTTCTCCGGGCACGCCGGGCGTTGTCAGCACGAGCGTTCCCGCAACCTCGATGGCGAACCCCACCGCACTGCCGCGCGGGTTGTGAATGCTCTCGGCACCTTCGGGCAACCACGCTTGTTTGAGGTTAGCCTCATTGGGTTCAATGCTGCGTGCCGCGCACCAATCCCGCACGTGGCGCTCGGCCTCTGCGTTAAGCACCAGCGCTACGCCAGCGGCGGCGGCTACCAGCTCTGCGGTCAGGTCATCCTGAGTGGGCCCCAGGCCGCCATTCATAATCAGCACTCGGGCTTCTTGGGATGCCTGTTTAAGCGCGGCGACCAGTCGCGGCCTGTCATCGCCGAGAGTAACTTTGTGTGCCACCGTCTGCCCCATAGCAGAGAGAGCCTGGGCGATCATGGCGGAGTTGCTGTCGACGGTATCGCCACTCATCAGTTCATCACCGGTGAGGAGCAGATGAATATCCTTGCGGGCCATGGAGTGTTCCGGGCAGATGATGCGTGCAGGATAACCCGTTAGTGGGCGTTACCAAATGTCTGCGCCTGCCATCGAGGACCGCCGGCGCCGTAAACCCCGGGCGTTGTCAGGCTACTCTTGTGGAGCAGCGATCTGGGCTTGCTCGGTGGCGCCGGGTACCTCGGGCGCTGGATCCGGGGCCGCGGGCGCGTTGTTCTCGGTTGTCGCCGGTTCGCCTGCTGACGCAGTGGCGGCCTCGGGCTTAACCGCCGGCTCGGTGGGCATCTCTTTTTGGGGCTTCAAACCGCAGCCTTCGACCAATTTAAACAGCGCCATAAAGTCGCCCTCAACGGGCGCGTTGATAAAGTCGACTTCTACCGTCTGCATGAGTTGGAAGCGCCGCGTAGTACTCGTCAGGCTCATGGTCCATTTATCGAAGCTGAATTTTTCTTTTTCGGGTCGCAGGTCCACCAATCCTTCAAGGCCGTTCTCGGTCAGCTTCACGGTAAAGCCCGAGCTCGTAACGTGACTGATGTGGCCATTAAAGCGCTTTTGTCCGGCTTTCTTGAGTTTCTGCAGATAGCGCGCGGTCAAGCGACGATCCGCCGCCGCCACTGCCTCCCGACTGCGGGCAATGGCGCGTGTGATTTCGTGGAGATGCGTCGTGAGTGTCTGCGCGGTGGTGTCGCCCGCCAGACATGCGTTGATCTGCAGATGCACGAAGAAGTCGAGCGCTTTGCGTAAGGGTGAGGTGAAGTTGGTATAGATCTCGGTCGCCAGCCCCATGTGTGGGCCGGGCTGATCGGTGAGAACGGCGCGCGAGAGCAGTCGGTTGACCATCTCCCGAAGTGGCTGCCCTTCGGTGTCCTGGCCCAACTCGGCCAGTACGGCTCGGTATCCGGTGACGGTATCGAGCGCGGTATCTTTCAAGGCGGGCCGATGTTTTTCCAAGAATGTCTTAGCCTCGGCGAGTCGGTCAGCGCGAAACCCTTGATGCACCACAAAAGGGCCGGGCGCCCCCGCGGCTTTTAGAAACTGCGCAGCACATTTATTAGCCGCGATCATGCACTCCTCAACTAGATGTTGTGAGGCGAGTTTTTCGAAGCTGTCGATCTCTGCAATCTGCTTGTCGTCCCCCAACACCCAGCGATATTCTCGGCGCTCCTCCATCACCAGTTCATGTGATTCGCGGCGACCTCGGAGCGTGCGATACACCTGCACCAGCGCTTCGAGCGGGTTGGTGTGGGCGATCAATTCATCGCTGTTGCCAGTGACGTAACGATCGACGGCAGCGTAGGCAAGCTTGGCTCTGGAGCGGATCAGCGCTTTTTGAAACGTATACGCGCTGATCTCACCGGATTCGCTGATCTGCATTTGGCACACCAACGCCGGCCGTGAGACATCCTCGGCCAGCGCGCACAGTCCCTGACTGATCGCTTCGGGCAACATGGGAATAACATCACCGTGGAAGTACACTGAGGTGCCGCGGCCCGCCAAGTCGGCGGGGAGGGTGGCGACATCCGCGAGATATGCGGTGGGGTCCGCTACTGCCACCGACAACTGCCAGCCCTCGGGCGTGACCTCGGCGTGGAGCGCATCATCGATATCGACCGTGCGCGCGGCATCAATCGACACAAAAGCCAGGTGCGTTAGGTCTGCTCTCGTGGCGTCCTCAAGCGGGTTGTGTTTACCCGCTGCGTCAATCAGAGGTTGCGCAGCTTTCTCTGTCCAGCTTCCTGGCAGTCCGGCTCGGGCAGCGCAGTAAGTGTTTTCAATGCCGGGTGTGTCATTGTCGCCGAGTCGCTTGAGTACCTTTGCTGAGGGTTTGCCATCCTTAATCGGGTGACGCAAAAGTGCGCAGGCCACGAGATCTCCCGGCGATACACCGTTGCGCGAATGGGGCGGAATAAACAGCCAGCGCGATAAATCAGCGATATCGGGCACAACGAAAGTGGCTTTTCCTTTTTGAACGATATGCCCGACAAACTCATCCAGCCCGGATTCAATCAGTCGCTCGATCTCCGCAATGGTGCGGCCAGGTTTTTCATTTTTGCCTTTGCCCTGAGGCGCCGGTCGAATGCAGATCGCGACTTTATCGCCGGGTAATACCTTGAGCATCTCATCCGGTGGGATAAAAATTTCGCGGCCGTCGGCAACGACCGCAAAGCCGTAGCGGTGCTGCGTGCCTTTAACAGTGGCTTCGGTGCGCTCGTTCTGCGCTTCGAGTTCTTCCCGAAGCCCTTTGAGCTGCGCCATCGCGTTGCGATCAAGCATGGCCGGTGCCGGCTCCTGCGGCGTGTTGTAGGGGGCGATGCGACGCACATTAAAAGCGGTTGCCGCAGCGCCGTTAAGCGTGCAGGGGATGCTATCGAACTTCGGGTCGGCTGTCAGTGCGAAACCGCCGCCCTTTTTTCTATCGGATCGTTGACACCGTCCGAGGACATAGGTTTACTTGAGGTGCCCGAAATCTGGAGAGTAGGACACCGTCTGTGCCGATTCGAGCTGGCCGACCTGGGCCGCTTCAACAGACCGCTTCATGCGCTACCGTAGCGCTACGGCTCCCTCACCGCTCTATTTTGCCTAAACTGGACCCCGCGCGCCCTTTTGCCGTCGCGATGGTCACGTTGGCGCCCAATGATGTTGCGTTTTCCGTCTTATCCCGCGAGGAGGATTCATGTCCCTGACTGCAGCCGAGACTCATGAGGTCACCAAGCTCGAACCTGCACATCGTAAAATATACGTACTGGACACTAACGTGCTACTGCACGACCCTACCGCTGTCACGGCTTTTGCCGAGCACCACGTGGTCATCCCGATGACCGTATTAGAAGAACTCGATCACATCAAAGACCGCCGCGACAAAAGCGTCAGCCGCGAGGCGCGGATCGCGATTCAGTTAATCGACAAGGTAGTAGGCAACGCCACGCCCCAGGAGATTCAGAAAGGCGTCGACATCCCGGGCTCTAACCTCGACGCCAATCGATTGGGCACGCTGGCGATTTTCCCCGATCAATTGATTGCCGAAGATGAGGCCGTGCCGTTTCTCAATACCAACGAAGACCAGGCCAATGACAACCGCATTATTAATGTCGCGCTGCGGCTCAGTGCGGATTACCCGGGAGCCTTCGTCTGCTTGGTGACCAAAGATATCAATATGCGCATCAAGGCCAAGGGTTCGGGCTTGGCGCACGTTGAGGACTACCGCCACGATCGTGTGCTCGATGATATCGATCTGCTGTCTACCGGATATGAGTGTTTCGAGGGCGATTTTTGGGCGGGCATCGAGCGGGTGGATACGGTGCGGGAGGAGAGCCTAACGCTGCATCGCATTCCGCGCGATGAAATGCCCGGAGCGTATCCGAATCAATTTGTCTATGACGAGCAGGCGTTCATCGCTTACGTTGACCACGTGGACGCCGAGTACGTTTACCTGGCGGTGGACAGTCGTGACCACCTGATGAATCAGCGGTTTTGGGGTCTAGCGCCGCGCAATCTAGAGCAGGCGATGGCCATGCGCTTACTCGACAGTGAGGACGTTGACATGACTGTGCTCACCGGTCCGGCGGGTTCAGGCAAAACCCTGTTGGCGTTGGCTTACGGGTTGCATGCCATCCTCGAGCAGAAGAAATACAACAAGCTCATTGTCGCGCGTTCGACGCCGCCCATTGCAGAGGAGATTGGTTTCTTGCCCGGTACCGAGGAAGAAAAGATGGCGCCGTGGCTCGCCGCGTTCGACGATAACCTCGAGATCCTGCACGGTGCCGACGAGTGCTCCAATGGCAGCATCGAGTACGTCAAGGAGCGCGCAAATATTCAGTTCAAGTCACTGAACTTTATGCGCGGCCGCTCCTTTAATGGCGCCTATATCGTGATCGACGAGGCGCAGGGGCTGACCCAGTTTCAGCTCAAATCGATCATCAGCCGGGTGGGGGCGGATTCCAAATTGGTCGTACTTGGGAACCTTGCGCAGATCGACAATAAATACATTTCACCGCTGACCTCGGGGCTGACCTACCTCGTTGAGAAGGTCAAGCACTACCCTCATGCGGGCGTGATGCACGTCAATGGCATCGTGCGTTCCCGGCTGGCGGCATTCGCAGAAGAAAATCTCTAAGGGGTGAGCGGAGCGCTCCGGGCGCGCGCCAGGGTCAGCGTATTTGTCGCTCGACCGTCTCGTTAGGTTCGTCGAACATCAGGAACTCGACGCGTAGCTCAATACGCCACGCACCTTCGCGGTCGAAGTAGGGCTCATCAATGCGCCAGTTATAGCTGGGCTCGATCTCCCAAAATAAAAAGTCGCGCAGTGCCTGTCGGCGAAAGCGCACCCCCACCTTATAGTTTTTGACAAAGTCATAAGGCTCCGTTTGCCCGTCGGCACCCACGTAGAGCCAGGTGGCGCCAACGCGGCCGCTTTCACCCTCCCAGCCCCGCGCGTAAGACAGGCTACTAGACCATTCGGTGCCGTCGGTTTTTTCGCCGTAGAGGAAGCGGGTATAGGCCCTGATGAGTTCGCGCTCTCGCAGCGCTTTGTCGAGTACCAGTCGCGAGGAGCCGTAGCCGCCGTCGCCGAGGTCGTAGGTAAAGCGCTGGGTAAACCGGAAGTTCAAATCTTCCGCGAAGGCATCCTGATAAACGTATTTGACGCCGGGTTTGGGCCCCGAGCCGCCAAAGCCGACGGTCAGATCAAACCGGTGCTTGCGGGTTTCTTTGGGTCCCACTTGATATTGCAGGCCGATGCGATCCTCGGACGGATCCTCAACGCCAGAGTCGTTGAAATCGTCCATGTCCTCACCGCGGAAGACCAGGTCGAGGCGCTTGGAAATTTGCGGCAGGGAGACTTTGCCACCGAGTCTGAATTTAACCTCGTTGTCGAGTCGCTCATCCCAGTTGTAAATGCTTCGCAAGCGCAGTCGTGATGATGCCTGCTCCAGATCGCGCTCGTCGTTACCGAAAAAGTTATCGACCCATTGGGTCATCTCGTCAGCTTTGCGCGCCGCGTAATCATGCCCGCCGTCGATCCAGCGTTTGTCCTGAGACTCAACGACTTCCTCGGCTATTCCGTCTTTACTCTCTGTTTCGGTGGATGCTGTGGCGGTGCTGCTTGCCTCGTTTGCTAAGGCGCTATCAGCATCGATCGCTTCGTTCGCTACGACATCAGTCTGGGCGACGGCACCACTGAAGGGCACCCCAATGGCAATGAGCAGGACAAAAAAAAGTGTGTGCGTGTGGACTGCGTAAGACATCTGCAAACCATGT
>Ga0255760_10002781_pt1 | contig 15926 bp, 11 predicted proteins | sample 071ome_25_FD_179960 | JGI IMG/M metagenome (GOLD analysis project Ga0255760, IMG submission 179960) | Coastal salt marsh microbial communities from the Groves Creek Marsh, Skidaway Island, Georgia - 071410BT metaG (version 2) | ecosystem: Environmental > Aquatic > Marine > Intertidal zone >... | reverse complement strand
GTGACTAAGTTCAGAGGGTTTGGATCTAATCCAGAGAGTAAAGCGATGGGACCTCGAGCGTACCCGCCGCCGAGTTTGAGGTATTGGAAGCACGCCTTGCGCATCTCTTCCATTCCGGAGTTCTCCGATTTCGTGAAGACTTTGTACAAAGCGTTGGCCAAGGTGTTGATGGTTAACGCCGGTCGCGTTCGGTGCGCGTAAAACTCGTCGACAGCTTTTTGGATGCCGGAGACGTTGTACGCGTCCGATTGGCCGTCGCGGAAAGACGGACCCAACGGTTCCAACGTCGATTTGAAGGTGGCGATGTCGCTCAACGCGACAGTCATGCCACCCCCGGTCAACGGATGTCGCATGTTGAACGAATCTCCGAGCAAAACAGCTCCTTTCGTTCGTTTCGGATTTGCTGGCATCGTTTTGTTCGGCATCGCTTTAAAATCGCCGCGTTCGACGGCGATTTTCAGGTAGGGTTGCACCCGCTTGGGAACTTGCGGTAAAATTTTCTCCAAGACGTATTTCGCCATCGACCCGTCTTTGACGCGTGGCATTTTCACGTGCGAGGGAATATCCACCAAACATCGAACTTCTTTCGAGGAGATCGGGTAGAATAACACCGGCGATGGGTCGCCTAAGACCACGTGACCTTGATTCGCGTTTTCTCCTAAAATTTCGCTCGGCGCCCCGTCTAAAATCAACCCGACAAAGTGAGACGGGTGATCAATCTTATTATCCGCTAATTTCTTCCTCAGGGAGGAGAAGTGCCCATCGCACACGATCGTCAACGGCGCGTAGGACGTGAATCTCTTCGGTGGTTCTTTCCCTGCGACCAATTGCCCGTTCACCCACTCGTCGCCCCCGATGTCGTACGCGATCCCAGCCACGCCGCCGTCGTTCGCCTCATCGTTCCACATCCCTCCATTTTCTTTCACTAAAAATTTAACCGTACCTTCTCTCAACGTGACGTTTTTATTCGCGTACGCTTTTCTTCTCAACTGTTGCACGAACCTTCCGTTATGAAACGACCTCCCGGCGATGTCTTCGTTCAGCGATTGCTCGTCCAGCGGATACATCATCGTCGCCTCTTCCCCGTCTTTATACATGGTATACCCGTACACTTTCTGCGCGTCGATGTTCTCCACGCACGACTCTAACCCCAACTCTTTCAATTTCTTATACCCCCCGGGTTGTAACAACTCCCCGACGATTCTCTCCGGCGTCGACGTGTCCCGTTCCACGCACAACACTTTCCTCCCTTCGTTGCCTAAAACGCACGCCAAAGACGCACCCGCGACGCCGGCGCCGACGATGATCACGTCCCACTTCTGGTCTCGCTCGTCCGCGGATGACGGGAGCGTGAACGTGAATTCGTTCTTTTTCGGCGGCACGTACCCTCCGTTATTCGTCGTCGTCTTCTTTGACGACGCGAGAGGCGGTTTCCCGAACGTGGTGTCGTCGTCATCCACGGACGACGATGCCTTCTTAAACGAGGAAGCCACGCGTTTGAACGCGCCCATTGTTATCGCGATGATAAAAACGCGATCGTCGTTCGAGAGAAAAGACGAGACTACGACGCCGTATCAACGCTTCGCAATCTTTCAAACGCTCTCTCTCTCACACACACACACTCACTCTGTGAAGATCTCAAAGCGAATATCTCCTCCGCGCGTTTTGTTTCGAGAGATTAGAATAGAGCTTTTGAAAAAAAACGTCGTCTTTATCTGATATCTAAAAAAAATTGTCAGGGTGTCCAACCCTATGGATATGTATATCGAATGCTCTTCGTGTTGTTTTCGCGAGTAAAATTGACACGAGAGAGGAAGAAAAGCGCTGAAAAATGCGTATAGAATAAATCATGGTGTAATAAATCAGTACATAAACACAACGCGACAATACTCTCTCAAAACCTCTACGGCATTGCGAGGAGGACGCAACAAACGATTTGAAGCGCGAAAAAGTAGAACGTTTTTTGACGTTCCGAAGAGAAGGCGCGAGGTACGGCCGGCGAAATCAAGGAGCTCACCGGTGGAGGACTCGGTGGAGGACTCGGCGGAGGCGCGAGTTTCACGACGGTAGTCGGCGCTTTGATAGAAGTGGCGGCGACAGTCAAACCAGCTTGTCCGTCGAGCGCCGCTATCAAATTTGTCGCGTCTTCGGTAACCAATTTTGCCTCGACGTCGGCGAGGGCGTCGAACGCGGTCGTTTCGACTTTAAAATCAATTTGGACGGCGTTGGTCGTCTCGGTTAACTTTCGTCGAGTCCGCGCGCCACTAAAAACAACGTCGGTGATGTCAGTTATGGTGATGCGCTTGACTTCAACAGCCAAGTACGAAGCCATGCCCTCGACAAAGGCGGTCTTTTGCGCGTCTACGAATGTCGCAACGGAATAGCCGGAGAGTTCCAACGAAGCTTCTATCGCTGCAATGGAATCGAGATTGCACACCGCGGTACTTACAATCTTGCCCGCAGAGCACGAGGTTGTTCCGGAAAGGGTGTATCCAGATTTGCAACTGAAGGTACACGTTTTGCCGTGCGAGAATAACTCGTCGCAGTCACCGATACTTCCGTTTGCCGGAATACTCTCACTCGCGTCGCACATTTGCGTATTCGTGATGGCACCGTTATCGTAATCCAACATTGCAGGGGAGATGCAGGCGCCTGCGCCGTCGCATACTTTTGAGAAAATACCAGAAATAGTATCCGTTGGTGTGTCTGAGCACGGGGAACCCTTCGTTGATTCATAGTAATTCACACCGTAATAGCCTTCGAGATAGCACGGTTCGTTTTCTCTTTGTGGGTACCCAACTCTGCATTCATTTTTATAGCATCCACCCGTGCTCGAATCAACTGTGCAAATTGTACCGTACGGTTTCCAGTAATCGCGCGAATCGCACGATTTCGAAGCGCCATCGCATGTTTCTGCGACATCGCATCCACCTTCAGCGGCGGCTCTGCACACGACATCCTTCGCCGCGATGGTGCACTCGTCCGTGCAACAGCCGTCGTGGTAGCTCGAACATGATTTACCGGTTTTCAGTTTACACGTGGACGCATCGCAACAGTTTTGTTCATTAGCACCGTAATATAATGTGTTCGTGCAATCGTTACCGTAACAATCGCACTCTTCACCTTCTTCAACGATTCCGTTGCCGCAAACTTTGCTGTTTCCTTGCGTCAAGCACGACTTCATGCCTTCAATTACATTGTTGTATACTTCGATCGAGCACGTCGACCATTGCGTTTCGAGTTCCGCACCCGCCATTGCAGCCATGATTAATCCCGCAGGAGGACAATCTGCTGTGCCATACTCATCTTGGCCATCGTGCGGGAATCCAAGGTTGTGACCAATTTCGTGCGCCACGGTTGCTGCGCTGTATCGTAAGGTATTCGTATACCTAACTTCGTTTATGTTATACGGCCAATAACTGCAAATCTGACTCAAATACGCCAAACCGATGGTACCTCCGTCGAAATCGTGCCCAGACAGTACGGAAATAACGTCCGCGCCATTGAAGAAACTTGCGTCTACTTCTGTTACTTCTGTTCGTCCCCAAGTGGAGACTTGGTCCAAAAAATTATCTGAGTTGACCTCTTCGTCCGTTTCGCAATAGTCGCAATCTCCGGTAGCAAGCGTCGAATGCGTCCACGGCTCATCCGTACCAAGATTACCGCTCGAAACAGTATTTCCTTGGTTGGCGCTGAAAATACCGAATCCACTCACCACCACGTCCAATTCGACATCAAACACGTCTTCGTAAAGCGCGTTGACGAAATTCATCACGGCCAACGAATCCATCACGCAATCCAAATCCGTCTTCCCGGTCCCGGCATTTATGTAATCTTCGGAGCGCTTCTTATCGATGATAACGTACGTTTCCAACTTTGCAGTCCAGTCGCTGGTTTGCAAACTTCGTCTCATTCGTTTCTTGTGTCCGTGATCTGCGGTGTCCGTAGAGGATGGTTTATAAACCACCTTGTCGAATCTCGTCCCGTCGATGTTGCTGTCGAGTTCGTCTTCCGCGCGAAACGCGATGAAATACGTCGATCGCAGCTGTCTACTCAAACTGCTTTTATCACCCGTTGCGTTCGATTCGTCATCGTCGTCGTTTTGCAAAAGCGCGCGTCTACGACGTCGCATCTTTTCCTGCGCCACGTCAGTGGCAAAATCCGCGTGCGGCAACGCGAGGGAAATACTCGCGTTCTTCGCCACTACGTTCAAGTGCGCGTGAGCGCCCGGGCATAAATTTCCAGACGCGATGTTATTCGCATTTTTCGCAGCCGACAAAGACGAGGAGGAGACCACCGTCTTGCCGTCGTAAAAGCACGTCTTCTCGCGTTCCACCTCGTTCGTCAACTGCCAATCGACTGATTTTTGATTCCCGTTCAACGCGTCCACGAACAAATCTCCATTCTTTAAAAATTTCGACGAGGATGGCTCCACGAGCACTCGAAAATCAGTTCCGAACGCCGTGAACTCCACCGCGGTAATCCTTTCGCCGTCCGACGACGAAGAAGAAGAAGAACTTCTTCCTCCAGTTGTCGTCGTTGTTTCCACTTTAGAAAACGTGACGATCTCGTACGCGCTCAGGGAAGTCTTCGCCGGCGACTCAAACGCCGTCGCGGTTAAAGTAATGGTTGTTACATACAATAAAAAGGTCGAGATGAAGAAGAAGAAATTGGAACGCATTCCGCTTTTTCTTCTCACCGAGCGCTTCTTCTTCTCGATAAAAGCATCATCGGTCGTAATCGTCATGATTATTATTCGTCTCTCTCTGTCTCTCTCTGTCTCTTCTTTCTCTCACACACACACGCGCACGAGTAATTCAATACAAATAATAACAAGAAGAAGAAGCACAAAGGTCCCCCCCGTTGGAGGTTTTTAGGTTAAATGAGGGACTATGAAAGGAAAATATCTCCGAAAAGAAAAACGTTTAGGGTTTCACTTCTGAAAAAAAAGGAAGAGCGCTTTTTGTTCTACGCGTGTGAATCATTACTTCGCCGCCACCTTTGCAAAGAGAGAAAGAGAGAACAAGAGAGAACAGCAGTCGGCGTAATCGCGAGCGAACCTTCTCTCGTTCTGTGGTTGAGAAGATAGCTTTAGGAGCGTTCGTTCGTTCAAAGCCCACTGCTCGTAATGTTTGACGACGATGGAAGCTCCTCTTCTTCGTCCTCGTCTTCGTCTTCAGAAGAAGAAGAAAAGAAGAAAAAGACGAGGAAGAAGGACACGCTGAAAATCAATGAAAAGTTTGCGAAGCGCTTCGAGCACAACGAGCGACGGAAAGAGGAACACCGACTGAAGGAGAAAGTCGGACGAGAGTATTTGCTGAAAGGCATGATGATGAAGCAAAAGAAGAGCGGCGATGGGGGGTCCGGCGGGGAGAGCGGCGATGAAATGAGCAGCAGCAGCAGTTCCAGTAGCAGCGACGAAGGCGATATTCCAGAGACGAAAGAGAAGCAGTTCTTGGAGGTGTTGACAAAGTTGAAGAATAAGGATCCGGCGGTGTACGACCCGGACGCGAAGTTGTACGAATCCTCCTCCGAGTCTGATGAATCCGAGTCGGATTCCGACGACAAAAAGAAGAAGAAGAAGAAGATGACACTGCGAGAAGTTCAAGCGAGAGACTTGCTCGAAGGCGGCGCCAAGGCGTATGAATCGGACGACGATGACAACGACGACGATGGATTAGGCAAACGAAACAAAGATGCCGGACCATCTTACGTGGAAGAGCAAGAAGCGTTGAAAAAAGCGTTTAAAAGTGCCGCCGATAATAGCAGCAGTAGCAGTAGCAGCGGGGATACGGATTCAGACGAGGATAAAGAAGACATCGGAGGATTGGTGGTGAAGAAACGCGCCGAGAAATTCGACAACGACAACAACAACGCTGAAGAGGAGAATAAGAAAAAGTTAGCCGAGGTTTTAAAAGACGAGGACGAGTTTTTGAAAGATTACATAGTCAATCGCAAGTGGACGGATGTCAACGCCGATCGAACGAACGGAGATTCAGATGATTCTTCCGAGGAAGATTTGGAAAGACAAGAACAATTTGAACACGAGTATAACTTCCGATTCGAAGAGCCAGGAGGAACGTCTATTCGATCGCACGCGAGAAACATCGACGGGACACTTCGTCGTGAAGACACGCGTCGTCGCGATAAGAGACAAAGCGTGAAAGAGAGGAAACAAACGGAGCGGCAAAAGTTAATGGAAGAGGTCAAACGCTTGAAAAACTTGAAGAGAGAAGAGATTCGTAAAAAAGTCGATTTAATCTCAAAAATCGGTGGTATTTCCGGCGCCGACGCAGCTAAGATTGCCGATTTAACCGCTGAATTTGATCCAGACGCGCACGATAGGGTGATGCGAGAATTTTACGAGAGTAGAGAGAACGACGAGGCTTATCAAGAGTTGGAGGACGAAGACGGGAACCCGATTAAACCAGAGTTTGACGATGATTTAGAGGACGAGTTGAAAGTGTTGATGAAAGCACCGGAGGAGGCCAACGCGAGGGAAAACGAACGCTTTGAGAAGATTCGGAAGAATATGGCGAAAGTGGACGCTAAATTGCAAGCTGAGAAGGATTTATTAGACGGAGATGATGATGATGATGATAGCGACGACGACGACGACGAAGGAGGAGAGCGAGATGGAGGCGAAGGTGATGAAGGAGACGAAGACGAGGAAGACGAGGAACAAAGACAAGAAAACGTGTACTCCAAACGCGCTTTGAAGAGATGGAAGAAAGAATTGCAACAGAAAATGGATGAGTTTTACTCTCTCGATTACGAGGATTTCGTCGACGGTTTACCGACACGGTTTCAGTACAAAGAAGTCGCGCCGTCCAATTACGGCTTGACCACGCGAGAAATTCTCACCTTGGACGATAAGGACTTGAACCAGATCGTCAGTTTGAAGAAACTCGCGCCGTACAGAGAAGACGAAGGGTTCTTGAGCGCCAAAAACCGCGCGAGAGCGCGCGAGTTAGCCGAGAAGTTCTTGAAGAAGAAGAGGGAAGAAGAGAAGAGAGGAGGTAAAAAGCGCAAAAATAAAGACGAAGGAGATAAAGACGACGACGACGACGAAAAAGAAGCGCGCATGGCATCGTACGCTGCTTCCGCGTGGGGTAAACGAAACAAGTCTTCTAGTAAGAACGAAAATGGAGTGGATCCAAATGCTGCTCCGTTGGATATTCGGTCTCGCAACGCCAAGAAAAATGCCAAGAAGCGCGCAAAAAAGAAAGCGATGCAGATGGGGCAAGCGTAAAAATAGATAGACTATTAGCAAAATTTTGGTTTCAAGCAATACGGCAAATCACTACATACAACGTTTCTGTTTTCTCGCTTCATCTTTACAACGCCAGCGTTGGCTTGAAGTTCGATTGTAAAAACGCCTTCTTGCTCTTCGATCCTTTCTTCCTTTGCCCTCCGCCGTCGTTGGCTCTCTTCTTCGCGCGGCGTTCGAGTTGCTGCTCCGCTTTCTCCTCTGCTAGTTTTTTCCTCAACTTTCTCTTCTCTTTCTTGTTTCGAGTTTTCGTCGGTTGTATTTCTGTTGCGTTTGCTGTTGTTGTCGTTGTTGTTGTTGTTTTGGCGGCGGTAGCGGCCGCTTTCGCCGCTCGCGTTTCTGCGACTAGACTATTTTTTTGTTCAACACGTTCGTTCTCCTCCTCCTTTCTCTCTGGAGAGGAAGGAGAAGCAGGGTTCGCAACCTGACCTTGTTCTTCTTCTTCTTCTGTTTCTTCTTCGGATTCTTTCGCGCTGTCGTCTTTCTTTTCATCATCATCATCTTCTTCTTCTTCTTCTTCTTCTTCTTCTTCTTCTTCTTCTTCTTCTTCTTCTTCTTCCTCCATGCTCTCTTCGATCTTTTCCAAGCCGTAAATGGTCAGCTCGGGCAGCTTTTTAGTTTTTGCATCATCACCGTCAGCAGTTTTTCCATCGTCGGACGACGACGACGATGACTTTTTCCCGGCTCGCGCGCCTCCGCAACACGCTTGGAAATCAAACATCGTTCAAAAACAAAACTATCGCTAACGCGTCGCGTGACGACGTAAAGAGAAAAAGACGAGGGAATACTCTTTTTGTGTTCTCCGTGCGCACGCGCGCCTTATTTTTTTAAAGAAAGCTCTCGTCCTCTGTTTTTTTTTATTCCGACCTTTCACGAAAGGACCGGGTACGAGAGAGAGATATTTGCACGGCGTGCGCGCGCGGATCGTAAGGCGATGATGATGATGATAACATAATAATAATAATACAAAACGTAACGATGAATAAATAAACGCAGAGAAGATTTCTCTCCTTCTGCGGCGCGTTTAGAGTCGCGCGGCCGTGCTTTGGACCAATCTCTCCGTCTTTTTCGCGCACTCTCAAGCGTTTGTGTTTGTTATTTTTTTTCTCGTGCAGTCCACGACGTCGTAACGAGTGGTCGTGGGAGAGCCGTTAGATATCTACAAACCAATACATTTGATATTCTCTCTTCTACTTATACAACTTTACGCGGAAGCAGACGCCAGATCGCCATCTCCTCCACTAACACCCTCGACCCCATTTTTCTTTTTCCCGCTCCTCGTCTTTGTCACCTTCCGGTACGCTCTCCCGATTAAACTCCTCTTCTTTTTCAAAACGCGGACCGGTTGCCCAGTCTTCGGGTCGATTTCTTCCACCGAGATCATCGAGCTCGCTTCCGAGCCGATGTCGGAGACGTTATCCCCGTCGTTGTTGTTATCGTTGTTGTTGTTGTTCGAAGATCCACCGTCTTTGTTCTCTTCTTTGCCCGGGCGGTGCAAGCCGCACCACGCGAAGAGCTTTTCAAACATAACTATTATACGCGTGTGCTAGTCGTGTGTTCCTCTCTCTCTCTCTTCAAATTTTCCCCGGGCGCTTTTGTCTGTTTGTGAAGTTTTGGAAAAAAAAAGTTGACATTTTTTCATTCCTGTGATGCGTTTTTGCTACTGGGGAAAAAAAGAAGAAGAGAAGCTTCACTCAATACGCACAAAGAAGAAGAACAAAGGATAACATCACGCACTACTACTATTACTAATACTACTGCTACTAATAATCATCATGCACCGCGCTCGCTCGAAAGGAATCGGTCGAAAATTCGAGCACACGTCTCGCGAGCTCCACTTATCTCGGAAGAAAACGAAAGATTTGTACCAAACGAAGGCGGCGTTCATGGAGGATTTCATGCGAAGGAAAAAAGAGGAGAAGAAACAAGCGATGGAAGAGTTAGAGGCGCGACGGAAACGAGCGACGGGGAATGAGGCGGTGCCGGTGGTGCACGGGTCGAGTTCGAAACCGGACGCGCCGAAGGTGGATTTGAAGACGTGTTTGAGCGAACCCGGGGAGGAAATTTTGGTCAAGTCGTTGAAGAGTAAATCCGGAGGCGTGGTAGGGAAGATGGAATATAGCGGGAAAGCGTTTCCGGTCGAGAAGAGGAAGAAGATCATGATGGCGAGGAAAGCAGAGTTGGAGTTAATCGCAGAGCGGAAGTTGGAGAAGGAGTTGATGCGAGAAGAAGGAGAGGAGCAGGTTGGGGATGGCGGAGACGACGACGACGACGACGTCGAACTCCCGGTGTTTATCGGTTCGATGTCCAAGAAGAAGAAAAAGCACAACAAGAAGATGTCGCGAAGAGCGTACAATAAATAGGATTAGAGATTTAGGATACTAGAATTAGGACAATAATAGTGTACACTAATAATAATAATAATAATAATAATAATAACAAAAGTAACGATGACGATGCTGATGCTGACTTGACTAACCTTATATATTTATTTTACTACTTTCTGCTAAACTACGACGAGGAAACTTTAAAAGTTCGCTAAGTGCGCCCTCGCTTGATCACGCAAGCTCTGCACGCGAGCTCGATCCTCCGGGCTGGCATTTCTGGAATACTCCGACTCTAAATATTCCGTCAAGTCTAACATTGAATCGGAATAGTTTCCTAGAAGATAGTGGCACATGCCGGCGTCTCGAATGTTCATTATTCTAATCGAAGGGTCCGGCGCGCAGCATTTCTGGTATTCGCACATCGCCAACGCGTTCTTATAATCGCTCCGATTAAAATATATGGATTTCAAGTTCGTGAGCATCCGCGTGTAGAACGTCTTCGGCTTCAAGTGTTTATCTTCCAGGAAAGAGCGGTCGATTGTGACGCGTTCGCCTTTCTCGGTGTCCAGTTTGTACAACTTAGATAACATCTCTTCGGCGTCTTCGACGAACAACACGTTTCCGTCGTGGAAACAATCGATTAAAATCTCGCACTCGGGCACATCCGAAGGTCTTATCATAAAATGACCCGGAAGATTAACACCAACCATGTTTATTCCAATCATTTTCGCGATTTCCATGTATATCAAAGACAAGGTAATCGGAATACCGGTTCTAGTTTCGAGTACTTTGTCGACGCACGAGTTCTCGACGGCGTAATAGTCCTCGAGATTTCCCCGAAACGCCGTCTCTGGATGCGCCTCTTTGTTGAATAAAAGCGTGGAAATCTTCTTGATTGTTCGTAAAGGAAACCTCTCCTCTCTGTTTTCCGGCAACTCTTTTTCCACCTCTTTCGCTAACTCTTTCACTCGATTTTTTTGTTCCGATACGTCCAACTCTGGATTGCAGTGCATCGCTATCAAACAAGCCCCGTGAAATAAATCGTATTCGCTCGCATCTTCCTCGTGCACTTCGTTCTCTTCGATGAAGGTTTGAAACAACATCTGACCTCGTCGTTCTCTCGCCAAATTCGCCAACGCCGCGTCCAAGTTCACTTCGATTTCATCTTCGTTCACGTCGTCTTCAAAGTCATCGTCGTCTTCTCCCGTCGCTGTCGACACCAACAGTCTTCCTCTTCGCAAATGGCGCAGTCGTCGCCGGTCGCCCTCGATTTTAGCTTTTCTCGCGTCGTATATCATTTTAACAGACGAGAAGGAGGAGAAGGAGGAGTACGCGTGGAGCATATGTGTGCGTGCGTGTGTGTGTGTAAGTGTGTTGAAATGAGGAATGTGACTTTTATCCAAAAATAGAAGAAGAAGAACGACTTCGCGCGTACGAAAAAATAAAAAAAAGTGCACACAATTTTCAAATCAAAAACTTTCTCTCTTTCTTTCTCTCTTTCTTTCTTTCTCGTTGTTTCCAATCAAGACGCGTCGTAGTATGCCTCTCGCTTCGCGTCGTCGTCGTACACGACTCTATTCTTCTTGACGTTCGTTTGGTCGAAATGACTGGCGCTTTCAAACCTGGACCGGTTGCTGGCGCTTTCCACGTTGAGTATGAGACGCGGGTTTTGGTGGAGTTTCGTCTTGGCGTCGAACTCGTCCTTTGCGACGCCGGAGAATATGAGAGCTTGGATGCTTCTCTGAACGAATTGCGAATCTAGAAATTGAGGAACCGCTTGAACCATTCGGTCGACGCCGGGTAAACCGTTTTGACCGGCGAATGGGAACATGTCTTTTAACTTTTCGATTTCCGTTTGCCACTCGTTTTCGGCGTCCTCGTCGTCGTTGCTAGTATTGCTATTACTATTGCCGCTGCTACTAAAACTTAAATACACTTTGGGATTCTTGCTCGCCATTTCGGCCACGTCGCAGGCTGGAAAGATTTTCCGCATGGACAGCAAACGAGACGAAACGCGCTCGAGGCCGACTCGGACGAGTAAATCTTCGACGAGTCGTTCGTTGTTTGCCGAATTCTCTCGAAGCGACGGCAACAGTAAAAACAAGCGCTCTCTCATCGAGCGCGTCGTTGAATCTTCCAAAATTTTCTCTCCCAATTCTTCTCTGAACTCTCTCTGTAACTGTTCGTTGGTCACCATGATTGACGTGTCTCGATCTCGATGCACTTTTTGCATCTTCAAAAACGACGCACTCTCGGTTGATGTAGTAACTGTCTTCTTCTCATCAAAGTACTGTTTTGGCATCATCCGCAAGTCGTCTCTGGTGGTTTCCGTGCTACTTTTCTGCTGCAGCTTCTTGCTCCAGTGAAATCGCTCGTTGATTTGGACGATTTCTTTGTCTTCTTCTTCTTCATCATCTTCTCCTTCTCCTCGCGTCGAAGATGCTTCTCCGCTGTTGAACGCGTTTTGGATAATGATTTCATTTCTTCTTCTTCTGCGTCGTTTATGACCACACAGTAACCCATCTCTGACCACTGATCGAGAAAAAGAAGAAGGAAAATAACAACGAACGCATCGAACGGACGGTGTCGTTGCGCGCGTCGATCCCGTCGTCGTTGACGTCGTCGTCATAACAACTAACTCTCTCTAACGATTTCGAGTGTGTTGGAGAGTTTTTTTAGTTCAACACGAAGGAGCCAACAACAAAAATCAGTTTAGGGTTTTAATAAAAAACTAAATATTCCTTAAAATTGGCCTCTATTCCTAATATCTTCTGCAAATATTGTGCGTTCACCGCACGTATTCGCCTGTGCAATCAGGCTTTGTGGTCTAGTGGTATGATTCCCCCTTCGGGCGATATGTATATAAAGTCCTATGGTAACAAACCGTGTGTGGGGGAGGCCCCGATTTCGATTATCGGCAAAGCCCCTTTCTTTTTTGCCGTTCCATTTGTGGTGCGCATCAAGAGGTTGGTGCGCGTTTTCGTGGAGGTTTTTTTTGGTTTTTTGCGTGAGTAATTTAATTGGAGTTGATCCGTGACTATTACCACGTTGTATTATTGGATATTGCGTACATCATACGTTGAGAGATGAACTTACCACTAAACAACATGGTATGCATTGATGCTTTTTTTAACTACTATTTCATTCATTCATTTACCGTTTGCTATACAAATCCCCGCCGCCCGCTTTTCTATTGGTGGACACTCGGCAATATTTCAACAGCGTCGCCTCTCGAGTCATCCCGGGCGTTTTCACCATCCCTTCCAAATACGGCTCTAACTCCGATAACAACCATTTTGGCTTTGCTTGCCACAGGACCATGAATCTTTCTTTTGGTTCTCTCGGCATCGCGTTTGCAACTAAAGCGCTCGCGATCTTTCGCTTATATTCGTTCTCCGAGGCGAAGAACGCCAATCCGGCAAACAGAGCGGCGCACGCGTTCTCATCGTTCTCATCGATATCAATTTTATACTCGTCGATGGCAATCTCTTCGTTGACGGCATTGATAGCTTCAGTGTAGTTGAATTTTGCGTTTTGCTCGAATCTGTGCTTGATGTATCGCTCCAACTTGAACCGCACGACTAAATCTTTCTTGGTTGTTCTCACTCCTTCTCGCGCTCCTTCTTTTTCTACTTCTGCTCCTTCTTCCTCTCTTCCTCTCTTCTTCCCCGCGAGCGAAGCAGCATCGCTACTGTTATTAAACCCAAACTTCTTTAATACGAAATCTAACACCTCCATCGGAAACTTTTTCTCCGTGAACTCGTACGCCTCCGGCGCGTTTATCTGCAAGTCTTCGCTTTTACTAAAATCGTACTTCCCGCTCTCCACCGCGCTCGCCATGACAATCCCCAAAACGTACTCAATCGCCTCTTCGTCTATCCCTCTCCATCTATTCTCCCCAACTGCGACCGCGTTGATCAAACTCGACGGATTTTCCAACGCGTCTCTCAACTCCGTCTCGCTCGCTTGCACTTTCGAAAGCAAAAAATCAAACCCGTACGACGACGATTTCGATGTAGAAGAATCGATCATCGTCGCATCTTCTTCCTTTTCTACGGACGATTTCGTGATCATAAACTTCTTCTCCAACAACATCTTCAGCTTTTCCAACCTTGGCGCGATTTCCGTCAAATCCAAATGCGAGGACACTTGCGCATGCGTCTTGGCTATTTTCCTCCCTTGCTCGTCTCTCTCAATCGTCCCATCGTCCAACGCCCCGGGAGGTGCGCACAAGAGCAACGTATTCGACGTGTCCACTCGTTTCACCACGAACGTTTTATCTCTCGTGCACAGCACCGCCTCTTCGTCCGGTTCGCCTTTAAACTCGATCGTCCCGTCTGGGTTACTCTCCGCGTCCATCAACTGTTCGTAAATCGCGTCCGAGACTTCCAACAGTTCGTATTTCCGCGAGTCGAAATCTTTGTCGTAATGGAGCGCAAACTTTTCATCGGTTTTGACGTCGTAGTTCTTTTGGAACCAGTTTACATCGTCCTCGGTTTCCTTCTTCTCGTTGTTGTTGTTTTCTCCCATGATTTAGTGTTATTGTTATTTATGTGTGAGACTTCTTGAGAGTTGAGTGCGCGCGCTTTTATTATGAAGAGAAGAGCATTTTCAAGATACCTAATTTTTAAAATATCCTCGTACTACGTATATAACACTCAACGCGCTGAGATGAAGAAGAAAACTATTTTATAAAACATCCAACAACGAGCGAAAGAGATGCGCCGCGGGACCGTCGACGCGAACGCTCTCGTCGTTGATTTTTTTCGATTTTACGCGTTCTTCTTCGTGTTGTTCGGACGCCTTGGTTTCGCGCGGCGCGTTTGTTTTATCGGCGAAGAAGAAGAGACGCGTCTTTTTTGCCTTCTTTTCATCTTCATCTTCTTGTTCCTGTTCTTTCGTGCTGGTGACGGCGGCGGCCGGTGCGGCGGTATTTGAATTCTTTTTCGTTTCGGAAAAAGCATTGCGAGCGGCGTGTTTAGCGCGGCGAGTTAACGACGTCGAGAGAGAATCTCTCTCGCGTAAGACGTCTTCGACCGTGGGAGGAGAAGAAGTCGCGAACGACATCTTTTCCGCGACGAGTTTCACCATCGGTCGTAACACGGAACGTTTTATTTTAATCGTCGCGTGTGCTATCGAGTGTGGTGTTTTGCACTTGCGCTTTCTCGTCTCAGTTTTAGTCGTCGTCGTCGTCGTCGTCGCTTTTGCTTGCTCGTCTTCCTTTTCACCGGTCAAAGGTTCAACCTCCACTTGTTCTAACATCGTCAACTGTTTCTTCGTCTCGTCGCTCTTCTTTTGCATTTGCCTCAAACCCCTGGCGACGATGAACTCCTCGGTCAAGTCTAGACAATACGATGCGGCGCTTCGCAACGCCATCTTCTTCCCGTTGCCTAAGATGAACTTTGGATTGCGTCCTCGCGTAATTTTTGCCGTCGCCAACTGTAACGACTCGACAAACTCATCCAGAGAGGACAAGCACGTGTTAGCGTCAACGTCTCTCCAAAACTTGCCCGCTTCGCTTTCAAAAAACGGTTTCAGGCGGTCTAATCGAACTAAGTGAGCGGTCAACAAGCGCAATTCGGAACTGATGTCATCGTTTTCTTTTTGAAGCCGTTTGAGTAAGATGAAATCAGAACGTTCCTTTTCTTCTTCTTTTCGTTCTTGTTCTTCCTCATCGTCCTCTTCTTCCGCGCTTTCGTATTCATCTTGCTCCTCGTTCTCTTCTAGCTGCAAAAGTTCGCGGAAGAACGCGGGAACGAACGAAACCGAGACGATATCTTCAGCCAATCTCATTTTCAGCGCGTCCACGTCTAACACGTCGCCAACGTTTGAATACGTCTTCGTCGTGAAAAACGCGCGCATGGATTTCGGCAAATGTTTCGAATCAAACGCACACGTGGCGGCGACGAAGACGTTCTCGATGCCTCTGCCGCGGCAGTCATCCACTGTTTGTGCGACGCAATCCCAAGCTTTAGAAGTGGTTAAAACACCATCTGCTCCTCCATCCGTTCCGTCGTCGCTTTTTTCGTGCATCTCGGCGGCGAGCGCCCACGTCTCGAGTTTTGGTAAGAGTAAAAGAATGGTGTTATCTTCATCGCCACTCTCTCTTTTCAATCTCACCAAGTTTTCGCTCAAGATTTTTTGCGTGCCGACTAAAGCGTCGCCGTCGCCGCGTTCGAGGATGGACGCCAAGTCGATTTGACAAACGATTTTCACCGGATCCAACGACAATTGAAGACTCGCTAATCCGAGTAAAGACGTTTGCGCCGGACAGTTTGCGAATAGAATTTTGCTCAAAGAACCACCTCCTTTCTTTGTCGGTTTAGATG
>Ga0255760_10002754_pt1 | contig 16050 bp, 8 predicted proteins | sample 071ome_25_FD_179960 | JGI IMG/M metagenome (GOLD analysis project Ga0255760, IMG submission 179960) | Coastal salt marsh microbial communities from the Groves Creek Marsh, Skidaway Island, Georgia - 071410BT metaG (version 2) | ecosystem: Environmental > Aquatic > Marine > Intertidal zone > Salt... | reverse complement strand
GCAAGAAACTGGTCCGCGAATGACGGCGCTGGCAGTATTCACGATGACGCCACCGCAGCTGAGCTCGGATTCCGCGGCGGCACTGTGGCAGGTGATGTCCACATGAATCAGTTTCCACCCGTCCTAGTTGACCTCTTCGGCAAAGACTGGTTCGAACACGGTTATCTCTCACTCATCTTTCGCAACGCCACCATCGACCGAGAGCAAGTCCAGGTGTTCGCAGAAACGCCTACGGCACCTGAAAAAGCGACACGGGTCTGGATGGAACGCGCCGATGGGCTTCTCGTCTGCGAGGGGACCGCTGGCCTGGGGGACCCCAGTCAATCTGCAGTTAGAAGCCTAGATTATCGTCCCTGCTCGCCATCGGAACTTCGGATTTTAAGGCGAGTTGAACCCGGGATGTCTCTTGGGGATTACGAGGTCGTGGCGGATCCGAGCAAGCAGTTCTCGAGGTTTGATCAATCCCTGATCAGCGATCCACTGCCCTGGTATCGCGAAACCTCCCCTTGGGGGGCGCCCGTCGGCGCGCCCTGCACCTTGGTCGAGTACCTTTGGGGGTCAGCGATGCGCGGTCTTGGACCGCTCGTTGAGGAATCCACCGGACTCTTCAGCGCCATGGAGATCGTGCACGTTAACGGGCCGTTCTTAATGAATCAGCCTTATCACATTCAATGCGAGGTGGTGTGTGTTGGTCAAAGTCCGAAAACCGAATTCGTGTGGTACGACCAGCACGCCTACAATCACCAAGGGGTTCACGTGGCATCGCTTCGCATGCAATCGCGCGCCATGAAGGCCTCGTCGAAGCTCTACGACCCAAGCGAGCTTTGATCGCCCCATCGACGGTCTCGGAGGCTCACGCCTTGAGCGATCCGCTAGCAACCCTAGCTGATGACGCCCTCATGGATGAGGCCGCTCAGTCTTTCAGCGTCAATGCCGAATTCTACAAGCACTTCTTCGGTGTGCTCTCCGTGATCAGGGCTCGGTCTCGCGGGCGCCAATCGCTCGCCCTCAAACCGAGCGGGTAACTTCACAATCCGCATCTTGCCCATGATCGGATGATCCATAACCTCCACCGTGTCATTTGCTTCGATCTGAGGCTGCGATAAAACCTCCTCTTTACTCAGACAACGCGCACAAGGCACGTCCGCGACTTTCAACTTCTCAATCACTTCATCTGTGGTGTATTCCAAGTAGGCCTCGGCTACCAGGTCCTTAAACTCAGCCAAATTAGCCACCATTTTCTCAAACGAGTTGAAACGCTCATCCGCCAGGAGGTGCTCCATACCGACGGCAATCAGAGACCGCATCTGCATCTCCTGAGTGCCCGCTGAAATCGTCACTGCACCATCCTTCGTCAACGTGAGCTCATACAGAAGATCAATCAGCAAAGGTCCTCGCTCATGATCATCATCAAGCAAGGTGTGGTTTTGAAAGCCATCGGGGAAAATAAAGAACAGCCCAGCATCCAACATAGAGAGATCGATGTGTTGCCCTTGTCCTGTCTTCTCGCGCGCATACAGTGCGGCCGTCACCGCCTGACATGCGGTGTACGCCGTGATCTTGTCGCAAATCAGAGTTCTAAAGAAGGCGGGCTCACCCTCTCTACCCTGCGTTGCGGCAAGACCCGCATGCGCCTGAATAATTGGATCATAAGCGGGCGCCCGACCGAGCGGACCTTCCTTACCAAAACCAGAAATGGCGGTGTAAATGAGATTGGGATTGATTGCGCGTAAAGCATCACTACCCAGATTCAATTTATCCATGACGCCAGGGCGGAAATTGTGGATGAAGACGTCAACCTCTTTAATCATGTCGCGAATCACACTCTGACCGGCTTCGTCTTTGAGATCCACACGGATAGCACGTTTGCCTCGATTGCAATTGGCAAAGAGTGATGAAATCCCACCTTTGTTGGCGCCGATATATCGCATCGGATCACCCACATTGAGCGGCTCCACTTTAATCACCCGAGCACCTTGCTCGGCCATCATCATGGCCGCAAAGGATGCGGTGATCATGGTTGAAAATTCTAGTACGGTAACGCCTTCAAGTGGTTTCATAACATCTCTCTCCCGAGTCCACGGGGCTTTCGGTTAGTGAGTGAGTCTAGGAACTGACGGGTCCTCTCACTCAGGATTTTATGGTTGCGTACAACACGCGGCTCACGCCACCGTTCGATGATTCCATCGCATCCGGTCAGCGCTTTCATTCGCCTCGCGTGATAGACCGCTTAACGCAATGAATGAGATTAGCCTGCCCTCGGTGGGGCGTCCACGCCTCGCCTTGAGAGCTGAGATTCTTTAGGGCAAAAAAAAGCCCGGTGGCTTTAGGCGACCGGGCTTCTCATTCCTTCAAGTTCGAGGGTTAGAATCGATACATGAACTCTAACTCGACCTGTCGACCACGGACCGCGCTACCGCGCTGATCCGAGCGGAAACCAAACGCCGTACCCGTGTTCGCGCCAGTACCTGGTACGTTCCCCGACGTAACAATCGCTAATTCGTCATTGAGGTTCTTACCAATCAAGGCAACCTGCCAAGTGTCATCTGCATCGAAAATTCGGACGTTGGCATCAAACATCGTGTACGACGGATAAGTCGCAAACGGGTCAGAAGCACTCAAACCCGTCTCGCCCTTGTACTGCAGATTCGCCGTCAAACCGAAGAGCAAACCAGAGCCAATTTCTCGCTCATAATTGGCTGCGACGAAGCCACTCCACTTGGGCGCGCCAGGGCGCGTATTACCATTCAAGTTTTGTCTGAGCTGCGTTTCGACTTTACCTGCCGTGAGCTCCTCACAGCCCTGGGAAGGTGTTTGCCCGGTAAAGCAAAAATTATCGAAATCCGTGAATTTCGATGACAGATAGCCCAGTGATCCCGACAGCGTTAACCCGTCTACAGGCGTTGCCCATTCCATTTGAAATTCGCCGCCGTATGTTTTCGAGCCACCCGCATTTTCAGTCACATAAGCAAACTGGGCTGAGTTGAAGAAATCCACCTGTAAGTCTTCAAACGTGTAGTGAAAGAGTTCGAACGTCGCGAGCATCGAGTTGTCAAAGAGTGATGCTTTCACACCCAGTTCGCCGCCTCGGTTGTGTTCTGGTTCAAACACGAAGTCGAACCATCCAGGCGGTGACAAATTACTCAAGATCGCACTGTTTGAGAAACCACCCGACTTAAACCCTTCTTTGTAAGCCGCGTAGTAGGTCACGTTATCCGTTGGCTCCCATCGAAGAGTCACTTCAGGAATCCAATCCTTAAAGGTTTGGTCGAATAACGGGCGAGTCGCAGGATTCGATGGGTCATACTGAGTGAACAAGCCTTGGAACAAAGGATTCACATACGGCTGAATGAAGTACGAATCCTTGGTTTCATGGTGATAACGCAAGCCAGCAGTTAATTGCCATTGGTCATCGATATCCCAGACTACTTCCCCATAAACAGACTGCGTACTGCCATCGGTTTCTGACAGCTTGTTGTAAGCCGTGAACTCATCGTGAGGATTTGCCACTGCCGAATTTTGGGCCGCAGCAAAGATCACGTCTTGGTCAAACCAAAGGTTCGTATTTTGATAGTACGCACCAATGACAAAATTGACAGGCTGATCAAAAGTAGTCACCGCACGAATCTCGGCAGAGAGATTATCGAATTTATTCTCCTCGCCCGCAAAAATGCTCGTCACGTCACTTGCATCTTGGTCACCTACCCACTGAACGTTTTGATCGTGCCAGTTCAAAATCGCATTCACATCCATTGAGGAGAGCGACCAGTCAAAACTCGCAGTAATCGACTTCGACTCATACTTTTCACCGGAATCCCCATTGCCAAACATATTGAGCAGTGGATTCGTCGCCGCTACGGCTGGAGGAACATCATTCCATCCTTGAGCGCCATCAAAAATACAATCAACATCCGGCAATGGGGTCGGATCCAAATAACCATCACCATCTGTATCTGCCGCGCTTGAATGGGCAACGCCATTCAACGTTGAACAGTTGTAGAGTTCCCCTCCCCCTGTATACGCAGATTCGTAGCTGCCATAAGACCCTTTGATGTTATAGCTAAAGGTATCGGTCAGGTCACCAGCAGCCGTTAAGCGCACGTACAGAGTCTCCTCTTGAGGGAAAAACTCGGTGGCGACGGGGTTGTCGGTTGTACTAAAGACTTGAACGCCTTCTGCCAGCAAGGGCGCCGCATCGAGCGTCGTGTAAGTTCCGCCTGCAGGATTGGCGCTGTTGGTGATCCACCCTTCTTTCATGTCAGATGCTTGCACCGCGAGACGAAGACCAAACTGGTCGTTGACAGGCATCGAGATCACACCTTCGATCGTTCTATCTTTGGTTTCAAACTCGTTATTAATACGAATGCTCGCCTCAAACTCATCGCCAGGATTGTTGGTTCGCACCGAGATCACGCCTGCAGTGGCATTCTTACCAAAATACAAGGCTTGAGGGCCTTTCAAGATCGACACCTGATTGGTGTCGAACAGGCCCTCGTTGATCGAACGCCCTTGCGGGAAGTAAACCCCATCGATGATGACCGCGGTGGATTGTTCAATCCCGATGCTCGTTGAAGGCGATGAGATACCTCGAATAGAAATTGAAGTGCCACTGCCACTGGTCGCGCGCCGAATACTGAGTTGTGGCGTTAAGGCTTCGAGATCCATCATGCTCTCGATGCCAAACTGGTCCATCCGTTCTTCGCTCACAGCGGTCAATGCCACTGGAATATCCCGAACAGATTCCTCCTGTGCGCGTGCTTGGACAACAATTTCTTCGATAACCGCAGATTGAGCGGCAGGCGTTATTAGCACTGCCAACAACCCAGCGGCTGAAGAAAATAAAGATAGGTGTCGCATAGTTCCCCCCTTTTTATGCGAATCGATTGATTTGAGCTCTTGAAAAGAAGATATCTTTGTTAAAGAACTCGTCTTAAAACCGTAAGTTACCTCCTATCGCCGCGCTCTATAATAGGTATCGTTCTTAATTCACAGTGTTAATAGACTAAAATAAACAACATCAATAAATTTCACCGCTGATCACATCCATCGGTCCTATACGAACCCCAAGAACGTCCTCACGAGAGGAACGGGTAGCTTTGGCTTCAGCACTACAAGTCAGCGGCACTGCGTAAGGGATTTACAGGTTTGATGTATCCTTGAGCAATCAAGGTCATGGCATGGCGGCGCAAAGAGTCATCTTCGTCGCCGAAAACTGATCTGGCCCGATCCCTGCGAGGTTTGAAACGACCCCTTGCGACCCCCGGTGACCTCACAAAACATTTGAACGCGTCTCTGTCATTGCGGCTGTGAAGGTCAGTGCAGCGTGGGTCTAAAGGGGCGTGCGTCACATTGAACACTTCGTGCCACCTAACCGAGCCGCGCGCATCCCTTCGTCTGTCATTTTCGTTCGGACTGGAGGCTTGGCCAGTGTAGTTCAGCAAGAAGACAGGGCAGTTCAAAACTGAACCCTATCCACTCAGTAGCTTCCGGGTCTCTGTAGCACTTCATCGCGATCAAAGCGGGACCGCAGTCCTGCGCTGAAGCCTCCCCGTTTGAAATAATTCTCGCCCGAGTCAGGGTCTCAAGGTCGTTTTCAAGCTGCTTTCTGCCGACAAAATCAGAGCGCTCAAGCCCCATCAACCGAGCCAACGTCGCACGGTCACAGTCTATATGCCAAACGGGGTACCCGCCTTGACTGGCGCCTACTCGCCGACCGCCCCGGCCAGGATCTCGCGCGTGCTCCAAGAGCGATAGGAGTATTTGAGCCTGAGCTAAAGAGACGGCAGTGAGCGTTAACATCTTTTTATCGGAGCCTTTTGATCTCTTGTGGATACGCGACAGCGGTCAGGCAAGCTCAACCTCCCCCATGCACCCTATGAGCTCAAATGGATCGCTGCTACTCAAGCCATCAGAACAGCTCATGCCAGCAAGACCGCACAGACCTAGACAACCGGATCCATGGCGGCTGGGAGGTCAGTTGGACTTGGGGCGGCCATGGGTTCACTGCAACGGCAAGTTCAAAGGCCACTTTTCCTTTGCGATTCTCTCGACCGCGCACCGCCTCATGTCTGACCAAGGATCGACTGCAGACTGAAGCGTCAGAAGGTGTCATCCAAGGGTTTAAAGGGTCTCTGGCTTGGCGCTCATAGAGCGATTTCACCCATTCAGGGACAATCCTTGAAAGAGCCCTTAATCATTGAGCCGCAAGCGATCGGGTGAAAGTCCCCCTACTCCGCAGTTATGAAGCAACCCAGGATACACATCGGCACTGCCCCGCTACCCACAACGAGTCGCGAGCCCGTCGGCGACTACGTCACGCGAGAAGGTGAACCCTTCTATCGAATCAGTGATGTCGACGCCATGCCCGAGTTCTTCATGAGCCTGGTGAGCCAATCAGATCATTGGCTATTCACGACATCGCGAGGCGGGATCACCGCGGGCAGGGCCAATGCCGAACAGGCACTCTTCCCTTACTACACAGAAGATAAGATCCGTGACGGCGCCGCCTTCACAGGTTCTCGAACCGCACTGCTGATCGAACGTGGTGACACCACCTACCTCTGGGAGCCTCTACACCCGCTATCCAGTCCCGTCTACCGAACGCGTCAGACGCTCGAGAAGAGTCAGCTCGGCCACATCATCATCTTCCGGGAAGAGAACCTAGATCTCGACATCACGTTTGAATACGCATTGAGAACCAGTGATTGTTTCGGCTTTATTAAGACCGCCCAAGTCATCAATCAAGGGGACAGCAGCGTTCAGATCGACATACTGGACGGACTTGAGAACCTTCTGCCCTTCGGCGCCACCACGCAAACGCAAAACGAACTGAGTTGTTTGCTGGATGCCTATAAGCGATCCGAACTGGACCCAAGCACAGGCCTTGGCATCTATACCATGAGTTCGACACTGTCGGACCGAGCCGAACCCAGCGAAGCCTTGTCTGCGACCACGGTTTGGTCAACAGGACTGGAGCATCCAAAGGTGCTTTTGTCATCAAGCCAGATTCGCGCCTTCCAGCAAGGCGCTCCACTCGAATCTGAGCTGGATATTCGAGGGCAGCGAGGCGCGTACTTCGTCAATGCCTCAATCGAGCTTTCAGCTAGCGCTGCTCATCAATGGCATTTGGTCGCAGAGGTGAATCAAAGCGCCGCGAAAACGCACGATCTAAGGCACTATCTGCAAACTTCTGCGACCCTCGCGCAGGATCTTGAAGCCAGCGCCGCGTCCGATTGCAGAAAGTTTCGAGAACTGATGGCATCCGCCGATGGTTACCAGACGACGGGGGACCGATCCGGCGCGTCACATCACACAGCAAATGTTCTTTTTAACCTCCTTCGAGGCGGCGCATTTGCCAGTGGTTACCACATCACCACGTCGCACTTCCTGGCATTTTGTCGAACTCGGAATGCCCGAGCGCTTGAAGCATTGCAGACGTCTTTGGCTGATTTGCCGAACGCTCTGTCGCTTTCTGAGCTGATGGCCTGGAGCAGGAGGACCCAATCATCAGACCTCCTTCGGCTAACTTACGAATACCTACCGATGTCATTTAGTCGTCGCCATGGTGACCCATCGCGTCCCTGGAATCAGTTCAACATCCAGGTCCGAAACCCCGACGGCAGCGAGCGGCTGTACTATGAGGGTAACTGGCGAGATATCTTCCAAAATTGGGAAGCGGCTGCACTGTCGTACCCGGAATACATTGAGAGCATGATCGCTAAATTTCTCAATGCCTCGACCGCTGATGGATACAACCCTTACCGGCTGACCTCCGAAGGCATCGATTGGGAAACACCAAACCCAGACGATCCTTGGGCCAACATTGGCTATTGGGGCGATCATCAAATCATTTACTTGGTTAAGCTGCTTGAGTTGTCGCTGAAGTTGCACCCCAAGGCACTCCGATCGCTGCTGGTTGAGCCCATTTTTAGCTACGCAAACGTGCCCTACCGCATTCGGTCTTATGAGACGCTCCTAAAAGATCCCCGAAACAGCATCGAATTCCTGTCTGGCTTGAATCAACAGATCAGTGACAATGTGACACAGCTTGGCACCGATCAACGGTTGATCACGGATGAATCAGGCCAGGTGATCCACGTCAACATGGTCGAAAAACTCTTGGTACCGGTGCTGGCAAAGTTGTCCAACTTTGTGCCGGAAGCCGGTATTTGGCTCAATACGCAACGCCCAGAATGGAACGATGCTAATAACGCACTTGCCGGCTTTGGGGCTTCCGTAGTCACGCTTTGCTATTTGCATCGCCATTTATTGCTACTCGAAGAGCTGTTGGCATCTGCAGAGCCCGATGCGATTCCTATCGATCGGCACGTGGCCACCTTTTTCGAGGAAATGAACGAACTGATTGAGACGCAACACGATGCATTAACGTGTTCCGTCACCGACGTTACGAGGCGCCAGGTTCAGGATCAGTTGGGTCTGATCGGTAGTCGATACCGAGAAAGGCTTGAAACTTCAGGTTTAACAGGACAAACCACACCTGTAAAAAAAGATCGCATCATCCTTTTTCTGGCTCGAAGTCGATCCGTCATCGCTCAAAGCATCAGAGCCAACCGCCGGGCAGACGGACTTTATCATGCCTATAATCTGCTGAAATTTAGCGCTTCTGAAACGCATGTCGAACCCCTCTACGAGATGCTCGAGGGACAAGTTGCGGTGCTCAGTTCCCGACTTTTAACGGCTGACGAGGCACTGACCGTACTAGAAGGGCTGAGACGCTCACCCATTTTCGACCCGCGCAGAAACAGTTATCAACTGTACCCAGATCGAACGTTGACTCCTTTCCTGCAAAAAAACACGATAGATCAAGACCAAGTGTCTCAGTCGAGGCTCTTGAAGACGCTTTTCGAGTCGGGATCCAACCCCATCCTCGAGAAAGACGTGCTGGGCCATTTCCATTTCAACGGCGCTTTTAGAAACGTCGAGTCTCTGCGTGAAGCGCTTTCGCAACTCGAAGGTGAAGAGCACCAAGCGCTTGCTCGTGTGGAATCCGATCTGCTCGAATCCTTGTTCGAGGCGACCTTTCAGCATCATCGTTTCACCGGTCGCTCCGGCGGGATGTATGCCTACGAAGGTCTAGGATCCATCTACTGGCATATGGTCGGTAAGCTGATGCTCGCTGTGGCTGAAAATATTGTTTGGGCGACCGAGCAACACCGTGATGACGCGGTCATAGAAAAGTTAGTTGCCCGCTACTATGACATCCGTGGCGGTATGGGTTTCAACAAGTCACCCGGCGAATACGGGGCATTCCCGGATGATCCTTACTCGCACACGCCAAGTTTCGCAGGCGCGCAGCAACCTGGGATGACGGGACAGGTCAAGGAAGAAATACTCTCTCGCTACCTTGAACTCGGACTCCGAATCAAAGACGGTTGTATTTCGTTCAATTCGTCGCTCATTCGTGAGACTGAATATTTAACCTCTGACACCCCATATGACTTCCTGGATCTTCGCAACAAGTGGCGAAGGATTCCGCTTCATTCGGGTCAGTACGCATTCAGCCTCTGCCAAACGCCTTTCGTGGTCTCCAAAGGGCCTTCAAACCGCATCACGGTGCAGCTTGAGGACGGGAGCGTCGAAATCTTCGAGGGTGAGACGTTGCCATACGAACTCAGCCAGAGCATCTTTTCTCGCGAGCATCGCGTCGTTCAGGTTGAGGTCTCACTCGCAACCGTTAATTGAGAGTGATGCCTCAAGTGCTCTTCGCACTCATCAGTAATCAAAACGTATCCGAATGGTTAACAGCCAGAGGCGCCTCCAGCGAACCCTGAAGGTAGCGGCTTAGCGCTCAGCAGTCCGCGCTTTTTCCTCTTCAATCCAGTCGAGCATTAACGTTTCCAAGAGTGATAGTGGAATGGCACCTTGGCTCAACATTCGGTCATGGAACCGTTTCAGATCAAAACGCTCCCCTAATTCGGCTGATGCACGCTCTCGCAAGGACCACATTTTAAGTTGGCCAACTTTGTAAGCCAGCGCCTGTCCAGGCCACGAGATGTAGCGATCGATCTCGTTAACGATGTCTAGTTTTTTCCGTGGCGCATTTTCCATGAAAAAGCTGATGGCTTGGTCACGCGTCCAGCCCTTGTAGTGCATGCCGGTATCCACCACGAGTCGCACCGCGCGCCACATGTCGTAACTCAGTTGACCAAACTTTGAATATGGGTCTTGGTAGAGACCCATGTCGTCACCCAATCGTTCGCTGTAAAGACCCCAGCCCTCAGTGAAGACCGTATAGCCTGAATAGCGCCGAAAGTTGGGGAGCGATTCCAATTCTTGCTGTAAAGCAATTTGCAAATGATGTCCGGGTACCGCCTCATGCACTGTGAGCACTTCAATTTCAAACTTGGGTCTGGACAACGGCTCGTACAAATTCACCCAAAAATAGCCTGGTCGACTGCCATCCGCTGCGGGCCTCGAGTAATAAGCCGTGGTCGTGTCAGGCGCGACCGCCTCCGGAATCACCTTAATGCCGTAGGGCATCCGAGGTAGTTTGTTAAACAAAAGAACAAGCTTCGGGTCGATCTGCTTTGAGACCGCCTGATACTCCTTGAGCAAATCATCCGCATCCTCGAAATAGAACTGCGGATCGTCTCTGAGAAATTTGAAGAATTCTGTGAGCGTTCCAGCAAAACCAACTTGACTCTTGATGACCATCATCTCAGAGCGGATGCGGGCAACTTCCGAAAGACCGAGATCGTGGACTTCATCTGGGGTCATGTCCGTCGTCGTGAAACGTCGCACTCGATACTCGTAAAATGCTTTGCCATCGGGTAGCGACGAGGCCCCAATCTCGTCGCGGCACGCAGGTAAATAGACCTCCGTGAAGTAGGTATAAAGCGTCTGATAGGCGGGTATCACAACACGCTCAATCACCGATTTGGCTTCAGATTGAATTCGAATCTTCTCCGACGGTGGCCAGGCCTCGGGCAAGCGACGGAAAGGCTCAAAAAAGAGGCTTTCTTCTGGATCTTCTACCACCTGCTTGGCTATCTGCGCTGGCACTCGAGACATCGTGATCCTGGGCGGAACCATGCCTTGATCAATTCCCTTCTCCAATTGCGCAATCGTCTGGGTCACTAGCTGATCGACTTGGGCTAACCGCGCCAACCAATCCTCATAATCCACTAAGGTTTGCATCCGCAGTCGATTGCCAGTTTCATCCAACGTTTGAATTCCGCCGCGCTGACTGATGGGCATCAAGTCCGTTCTGAACTGCATCGCCTCCAGCCGATCACGGACTTCGTCATTAAATAACTCGTAATTGACCAATTCATCCTCATTCAGCAGCTCTCGATCGATCTGCGACAATCGATTGAGCTGCTGTTCATAGGCCGTTTTGCGACGCGCCCTTGCGTCTTCAGAGGTATCTGCCCACTGCCGATTGAAACGGCGATCACCCAACATTGATGCCCAAACCGGGCTGTCACGCATATCTTGGTCCCAAGCGTCATCAAACAGTTGATGCAGTTCAGCAACCGCTGGCTCGCGCACAACCACATCAGCCAAAACTGAGATACAGGACCCCGTCAGCATCAAGCACACAAGGTAAAGGGAAATTCTCGTCACATTTCGCCCCAATCGTTATGTCTATTGCTCGACCATGTTGCCTAGAATGGCCCAGGGACACCAGCGGGATAACCCGTCAACCATGGCTGCCTAGCGAAGGAAACAGGAAAGAATTATCCTCAATATCCAAACGATTCAGAGATGCAGCATGGCAGTCGCACAAGTTATTAAAGAGATCAACGCTTCAGCGCAAGCGGTCTGGGCTGAGTTGAGCCCCTTCGACACCATTAAACCCGGAGGCGCCATTGAATCGGTCGCGTATGAAGGATCCGGGATCGGCATGATCCGACGCATCGGAATGGGCGGTGGGGTCATCATCGAGCGCTTGGACGAGCACGATGCCGAGGCACTGACCTTTGCCTACTGCATCATGAATGATGATTCGCCGCTACCCTTTGCAAACTACAAAGCCCGTGTTCGGATCATGGCAACCAGCGATGCTACCTGCACAGTCGAATGGACAGGCGAATTTGATGCCCGAGGGGATGAGGACGAAGCCATTCGCACCGCAACCGGCATTTACGCGGGCGGCATTAAGCGAATGAAAGAGGCACTGAGCGTTTGATGGTAGAGCGCTCCATTTGGGTGCGCACTTTGGCTTTTAAATCTGCTTAACTCATTGTGAGCCCACGATAGTTGTCGTTCGCGACCGCTCGAAGCGTTTCATGGAATTTGGGCGCACCACCGTTATAGACGAAATACTGATTTCGCTCGCCTTCATCAACCCAGAGATTCTTTAACCCAGGAACGTGCTTCGATCCGAACAATGTGAGGCAAGCCCACCCGGCTCTGGGCGGGCGCCTCGCTGACCTTAGAGCTCAAGGCTTGACGGTTACCCTGCGGTCAAAAATGGGGTCCACCTGCTGAATGGTTGCTTGATGCGCCGCGACCGCGGCTTCAATCCTTGCGACCATCTCGGGTAACTGAGCGGAAAGATCCAAACGCTCCGAAATATCCTGATGCAAGTCATAAAGCGCCGGGAGCGCGAGCCTCGTCTTGAAATCACCATCGGCATAAAACTGGAGTTTGTAATGCCCGTATCGATAAGCGGTGAGATTCCCTCGATGGTAATACGGCATTTCAGTTCGTGGGCCTTTGGCCCTCGCTCGCAACGCTTCCGACAAATCAACCCCGTCGGTTCCCTCGGGCAACTCCACCCCAGCCAGCGTGAGCGCTGTCGCGTAAACATCAAGCGTGGTGGCAATATCGCTGACCACCCCGGGGGCTATGTGTTCTGGCCACCAGAAAATACCGGGCACCCGAACGCCACCCTCCCAGGTGGTCCCTTTGGACCCGCGAAACATGCCAGCGCTACCCGCGTTCAGGGTCGATACGGCCTGCCAGGGCCCATTATCACTTGAGAAAAAGACCAGCGTATTTTCAGCAAGCCCCAGGGACTCCAGCGTCTGACGAATCTCACCGACACTCCAATCAATTTCACTCACCACATCGCCATAGGGTCCACGCAAACTCACGCCCTCAAATGCCTTGCCTCTGAACAACGGCAAATGCGGCATGGCGTATGGCAGGTAAACCAAAAAGGGTTGATCCTGATGCTCGCGCATAAACGCTTGCGCGGCCTTTGTTAATCGCTCGGTTAAGGTCGCCTGAATCATCGGGCGCTCGACCAACTCATCAATGACAGCGTTCTCAGCCACCGTGCTTCGGTAGAGCGGGACATTCCAGTATTCCTGCTTGGGATCTTTGAAGGTTTCAATCAGCGCTTGAAAGCCCCCAGCAAACTTGGACACGTTGTTAGTGGCCACGGCCTGCATGACTTGATCGATGGGAGGGGCGCCGACCCGGTCCATATCATTGGAATAAGGGATGCCGAACCAAGTATCAAATCCATGCCGAGTAGGAAAGTTTTCTGGATAATCGCCCAAGTGCCATTTACCAAAGATTCCAGTTGCATAGCCCGCCTTTTTCAACGCTTCGGGCAGGGTTTCGAGCGCCTCCGGAATACCGTTTGGGTCGTTGGGGTGGAACACGTTGATCTTGCGACCATAAAGGCCGGTTTTTACCGAGTATTGTCCCGTCAATAACGCACCTCGGCTCGGCGAACAGACGGGCGAAGCCACATAGAAGTCCGTCCAGCGCTGACCCTCTGCCGCCATTTGATCTAGATTGGGTGTTCGAATGTAGGGATTGCCGTAAGCGCCGAGATCGCCATAGCCAAGATCATCAGCGAATAGAACGACGATATTGGGCGGCCTCGTTTCGCTGCCCTGAATCGGGCCAGCAAGAAGCAAAAGCATGATCGAGAATCCGACTCGAAAACGTTTGATCATGATCTTCAATCCATGCAGTACAGATATCGTCATATAAATGATGACCTCACAAGATGCGTTTTAACTCAACAAGTTCGGGGCAATGATCAATAATTGAATCGATACTTGGCGCCATGAACGAAAACTTTATACCTATGCCATGGCCTACCGAGGTCTCCAGATTCAAACTCTGTATCTTGCAGTCTTGCCATTCCTACTCTAGTTTCAGAAGTCCCCACTAGGGAACTCTATGATTAAAGTGCTAATGAACTCGCTTCAGAAATTTGGCGCTCTGACGCTCTCCATTATTCTGCCACTTTTTGGCCCAGGTGCTCTCGCGCTCGAATCACGCCCTAATATCATCTTGATTGTGGCCGAGGATATGAGTTCACGAATTGGCGCATTCGGCGATTCAGTTGCCCGGACGCCGAGCATCGATGCCTTGGCTGAAGCAGGCATTCGTTACACCAATACCTTTACCGCGGCCGGCGTCTGTGCGCCCAATCGCTCAGCGCTCATCACGGGGGTGTACCCACAATCCATGGGCACCCAACAAATGCGCACTTCACAAATGGGCTATGAGGCGGTTCCGCCTGCAGATATAAAAGCTTTCCCCGAACTCTTACGGCGCGCCGGTTACGCAACGGCCAACACCACGAAGACCGATTACCAATTTGGTAACCCCTTTACCATCTGGGACGCGAATGTCGACACGGGCTTTTCGAACCCGGAGGACCTTGCCCTCTGGCGACACTTGCCCAGGGACAAACCTTTTTTTGCGATGTTCAATCTGATGAACACACACGAGAGTCGCTTGGTTGACGAAACCACGCAAGCTACCCCGCGCATGCCCTGGGTAAAGCCACTATTGCAGTCTGTGCTCAATTTCCGAGCAGAAAACATTCCAGCCATCACAGACCCTCTTGATGTCACCGTGCCGCCCTACTACCCGGACACCCCCGCTGTCCGAAACAGCATGGCGCAGATGTACAACAACATTCATTACATCGATCAACAGACCGCAGAGATTCTGAATAACCTTGAGGCGGATGGCCTCGGCGACAACACCATCGTCATCTGGACCACTGATCATGGCGACGGTTTCCCACGGGCAAAACGATCCATCTATGACTCGGGTATCAAAGTCCCGATGATTATTCGCTACCCTGATGGCCGTCAGCGAGGCACGCTCGATGAACGTCTTATCTCGTTTGTCGACCTAGCGCCAACGATTCTAGCGCTTGCGGGCGCGCCCATACCCCAGTTCATCCAGGGCCAATCCTTTTTGGGGGAAATACAAAGAACCCATATTTTTGCAGGACGGGACCGGATGGACGAAACCTGGGATTGGCAGCGTGCTGCCCGAGGTCAGCGCTTCAAATACATCCGTAACTATATGCCGGAACTGAGCTACTTCCGGCCTCTGGCCTTCCGAGACATGTTCCCGATCATGGTGGCCCTCTGGGAGGGGCACCATGCAGGGACACTCACCCCTTTACAAGACAGTTACTTCACGGCACCCCGGCCCGTTGATGAACTTTACGACACCTTCGCTGACCCCTCCGAGGTGAAGAACCTTGCGGGGGATCCGGCCTTCAAGGACACCCTTAGAGAGCTTCAAGCTGCCATGGATGACTGGATTGCTCAGGTCGGGGATCTCAGTCAAAGGCCAGAGCAAACCATGATTGATGAGATGTGGCCAGGCGGTGAACAACCCATCACTTCGCCACCGCTGGTCAAGCTCAAGGCTAACAAGATCACGCTTGCGAGCTCGACGCCGGGCGCCTCAATCGGTTATCGCATCTTACCTACGGACTCTCTCGACCATTGGTCGCTGTACCAGAGTCCGGTGACTTTAGCTTCAGGCCAATCTCTACAAGCCAAAGCGATCCGCTATGGCTATAGAGAGAGTGATATCACGCATTTTGACTTTGGCAACCAAGTCGCTTGGCAGGCGCTTGAACCTGGCGGTGATGCGCAATGTTCAGGCGAGACGCCCTACCGTTTTCTCGCGAGGCATAGGTTTCAAAACAACCATCAAGAACTGACATCTCATGGCCTGAATGCCAAGCTCTAAACTCAGTCACAAGCCAACATTAGTCACAAGCCTTATGAATGAAACTTTAAACCACAGCACCTCTTCCCCCTTGGACATCAATTCGCTAGACGACGAAACGCGCGCGCTACTCGAGCG
>Ga0255760_10002743_pt1 | contig 16088 bp, 10 predicted proteins | sample 071ome_25_FD_179960 | JGI IMG/M metagenome (GOLD analysis project Ga0255760, IMG submission 179960) | Coastal salt marsh microbial communities from the Groves Creek Marsh, Skidaway Island, Georgia - 071410BT metaG (version 2) | ecosystem: Environmental > Aquatic > Marine > Intertidal zone >... | reverse complement strand
GCTAGCCCCCCCCCCGCGAACACGAGTGGAGCTCAGAGGAGGCTTGCGAACCGCGTTCTGCAGTCGTAATGCGAGAATCCTTGCCTGGAAAGTTCAAATATTCGGTGTATGTAAAGCTGATACATAACTTTTAACCCGATTCCATCGCCAGCTAATAGAAGAAAGCTTTGGTATTCCTCAATGTGCTGTTGACGGTTGCTTTGCTAAGCAGCTTAACAGTCTTTGAATTGCGACATCCAGATAGACATTTTTTAAACCCCTTGCCTGATTAATATAAAAGGCCTTGAAATCTTGCCATTTTGTATATTCTTCATACGGGCTTACGGCTTTCGCTACAGCATTCATTGAAGATTATCCAACCGCTTTGCTTCTTTAAAAAACTGACATATTTCCGCTTCATGCGTGCATTATCAGCGTGGTATTTTTCTTTATTGGTGCTATTACCTTAACTCACTGCTTATGGAAATATCATCCCGCTGTTTAGTTTTACACAATGGCCCCCGGCAAAAAATTGTGTATCTTAAATTTGGAAAACTTTGGGCAATTAGATTGTGCCAGCGACTTTCAGATGGCCTGCGAACAAGGCGTTCAGTAAATCAGTAGAGGGTTTTATATTTATTGTGAAATAGTCTATGACTGAATTTGGCTGGCAAGAAGAAAGGACTGCTGAACATGTCTCCCGTTAACCAGGCCAAAGGTAATTCAGGATGCAGCAAGAGACCAAAAAACGAGGACAAAAAAACGGCGGGCTAATGCCCGCCGTTCTTTTATTGCTACTTTCTTATCGTCAGATCATTAGAAAGAAGCCTTCACGCCCAGGAACATACGACGTCCAAGGGTGTCGTAATAACCGCCGTTGAATCCCCCTATAGATGGCAGGCTCGGCGAATTGGGGTTCTGACAACCCGGTGCGCTATTACATACCTGCAGACTTTCACTTGCAGGATAGCCCCTCTGAGTACCAACATTGGGTGGCTCCTCATCAAAGAGGTTGGTTATACCAGCACGAATGGTAATGCCCTCAGTGACGTTCCAGTTTGCTGCCAAATCGAACAGGTTATAGCTATCTGTATCGATCTCAGTACGAGGCGTGTAGGACAGGATAGATCCTGCTCCACCAGCAGATACTCGAGCATTATTGGCAATCAGAGCATCCTGCTGAGCCTGTGCTGCGGAAACAACCTCTGGCAGATGACGCCAGCGCAGAGTGACACTCCAGTTGTCTCTCATATAGCTGATGTTACCAAAAAGACGATAGTCATATGCGCCACCGTTTGTGCCAGACAGGTTCGGACCAAGTGAGCCTTTCCAGTCAACCGGCAGGTCAAACGACGCTGGCGACTCCCTGGTTAGATACTCGTTCAGGATCGTGGCATTTAGGCTCAGACCCAGGTTTCCTGACAGGCCAAACAGCTCCTGCAGGTCGCCGAACCAGTTTACCCCCACATCCATACCGGATGTTTCGATAGTAGCCTGATTGGTGTAGGACAACTGGGTGTTCAGCGCGTTGCCGTTGAACTGGTCGCGGGGAACCAGGGAGCACGCCACTGTTTGAGCCACGATAGCAGCCTCAGCAGGTGTGCTGACCTGGTTCGCACCAAAACAGCTGAATGCTGACTGGTCAATAGAATTTAGGGTAATGGCATCTTCAATTTCCACATTATAGTAGTCGAAAGAGAAGTTCAGGCCACGAGTCCAGGCATTGTCCCAAGGCGAGGAGATTACCGCACCCAATGTCCAAGTGTCCGCTGTTTCTGAGGTCAGGTCACGATTACCCCTCTGGATTACCCAGGCAAAACCACCACCAGCTCCCTGGTTGGTGAAGTCATTGCCGTTGTTGTAGTACTGAGTTACAGCGGGACTGCCTGGTCCACCCATCAAGGCCTGACAAATCAGCAAGGTGCTGTCGGCACCGGCCTGGGTTTGACCGGCAGCCAGGGCAGGTGGTGTTTCATCTGGTCCGGTAACCGGGTCTATGGCCAAAGTAGTACCACCAGCACCATAGGGTGCGTTGGCACGTGGAGAACAGGGATCGCCGAAGTTGCCACCACCGGTAAAGACTTCCTGCGGATTCAAGAACAACTCACCCACGTTGGGGGCACGGGTCGCGCGGTTAAAGCCACCACGAACACGAGCAAAATCGTTGATCTGCCAGTTGGCCAGGGCCTTCCAGGTAGTCTGTTCGTCCACTTCATTATAATCGGAGTAACGAGCACCGAGTTCCAGTTCCAGCATCTCAATGCCTGGGAGGTCAGCCACCACGGGAACCAGTAGCTCCATGTAGTAGTCTTTCACAGAAGTACTGGCATCAAGATAGCCGGTCGGGTAAACACCAACCACCTGATCGGTAAATGAGTCCTGCGACTGCAGGATGTCCGGTACGAACTGAGCTTCGTTGTCACGATCCTGGTAACCGGCGGCGAAGCGTGCTTCACCGGCAGGCAGTTCGATCAACGAACCCTGCACGTTGATTTCGATGATGTCCTGCTGATTGGACGCACGTGTCTGCAGGGTCGCATTAACGGCGTTAAAGCAGTCCTCGGACAGAGGCTGGTCGCCACTGAAGAAGGTGTCATAGAAACCTGATTCACAGGTGTAGTCACCAGCACCGAAGCTTGGACGTACCGTTCGTACGATACGGGCATCGGCTGCTGAGCTTCCTACAGCATAAAACAGGTTGCCAGTGCCGCTGGCACCACGACCATAGTCAGGCTGATTTACAACTGTACGATAGCGCGACAGCGAAAGGTTACCGGCGGCGTTATTGTAAGTCGCGGATTCACCGTGAGAATAGTAGACCTCACCAGTCCAGTCTTTGATTGGCAAGTCGATATCTAGACCAAATTCCAGTTGCCACACTTCATTGGTGTTGAAGGTGCTTCGAGGAGGCAGGCTGTTCAGCGGGTTCCAGTTGGGCTGCCAGACGCCGGAAGGGTCCGGACGGGCGTTCAGCATCAGAGCCAATTCCGGGGGTACCGGGAACTGGGCACCGGGTGTGCCGGTTGGTATAAAGCTTGGGTTCGGGAAAGCACCCGGATTGGCGGCTATACCGGCTAGAACCGCAGAATCAGTATAATCGAGATTCGGGTCTATCGGGCTATCTGTAGTGGGATTATAGGGAATATGGGCTTCCCATCCACTAATGGCGTTTGTACCGAACAGCAGGGTTTCAGTACGGCTTTGGGCAAAGGTCGCACGGCCAAAGGCGGTCACTTTGTCAGTAATATCAAAAGTACCGTTGGCAAAGAACGACCAGCGATCCTGTGGTGCAGAGGCAAAGGACTGGGTGTTGTTCCACTTCAGTACTTCATTGGTGGTCTGACCGGAAGGATCCTTATTGTTGTTCACAATTCGTGGCTGGTAATCCAAGCCACTGGTATCAATCTTGGCGCGGGATTCACCAACGGCATTGCCGGAAACAAATACCGTGCCGTCAGGGTTGAAGTTCATGTTGCCGGGGTTTGGTCCAAAGGAGCCGAAGAATGAACGGGGATCAACGCCGCCATACAGGGCTTTCAGGGCGTTAATGCTGGGGTAGTTTGGAAAGATAAAACCGGCTGAGTTGACACCCTGCAGGAAGAAGAAAGAACCTGCAGTCTGGGGATTCTGCCAGTAATCAGTGTAGTGATCACGATTTCTCTGCAGAGCTTCTCCTCTGCTGTACTGTTCCATACCCAGCGTCACGTTGCCGCGACCGTCGCCAAAGTTGCCACCTAGGATGGCTGACACACGGTATTCGTCACCGTCGTTGGCATCCTGAACACCATACTGCACGTCAAATTCAAAACCTTCGAAGTTGTTGCGCAGGATGAAGTTGGTAACACCGCCGATGGCGTCAGCACCATATACCGCCGAAGCACCGCCGGTAATAGTCTCAACACGCTCAACCAGAGCAGAGGGAACACCGTTAACGTCGGTGACCATCAGGGCGTTGATGGGGGTAGGACGTTTGCCGTTAACCAGTACCAGGCTTCGGTTGGGTCCAAAACCGCGCAGTGAGATGGAAGCGACACCTACCGAGTTAACCGGGGTAATCTGTACATCACCCTGGGTAGTTGTTGGTGAAGCAGCCGGATTGTATTCAGGCAACTGGTTCAGGTATGACTCAATGTTCATGCCTGTCTGGGTTTCAAAGTCCGCCTGGTCAACCGTAGTGATCGGGCTGTTGGATTCAAAGTCACGACGCACAATACGTGAACCTGTAACAACAATTTCTTCCAGCGACTCATCATCCTGGGCAAGAGCAAGATCCGCGTACGAAACACCGAAGGTCGTGAGCAGCGTGGACGCTACAACACCCAGTCGGAGTTTGCTAATGCGGGGTTTTGTGAATGCTTGATTCATAGGTAGTCCCCATATTTTTGGTGGAAATAGTATGTCTTTATGCATAGTTTATGCATAGAAGGAGAGTGCGATAAGGTCAGAGCAGGTGACCTAGCCTTCCCTTTGACTTGTGATTTTTTTTGCTTCACCAAGCAATAGGAAGAATAAGCCTATCGCTGCTGATTTCCCATTATCATAGTTTTTGGTATTAGGTCAATAAGAAAAACTAAAAAAGCCTTGCTATGAAGCCAATTAAATAGGAGACACAACACCAAATCGTAACTCAAGGATACATAGTCAAAAGGAGATCATTACCACTCTTCACATCTTCCTCAAGAGGAAGTATACATGCATAGTTAGCCAATAGAAAACAATAGTTTACTGGCTTATTGCGACAAGAAACCGAGGTGTTTCCCGAATGTTCTCCCAGCCCTAAATTGGTGTGAATCACGACAGGAAGCTGTTTCGCTGTACCATCAGCTGGAATTGAATGCGCCGCAGAATGACAACGTCAGGAAAATCAGTTTCATGAAGTTAACTCCTCAAGCTGCTGAAAAAGATATATACGTGACTTTCAATTGGTATCGGGCGTGTGCAGTTTGTTGCTCATTTACGGACTCTGCGCCCAGACCGTTAGCTTTGAGGATTGCCGGCAAACAGGATAGCAAGAGCCGCTAACGCTGTTATCGTAAGAACTGCGAACGGCAATCTGCTTGTCAAACCAGTTATGTCCCAGATAATTGCAATCTTCGGGGCTGGCCAGCAGAGAGTCTCGGTGACAATTGCGGTTGTAACAAAATATATGAGTCTGTATGAACGGGGACTGAAGATTAGTGTATGTTAGCCTCAACAGGCCAATCATTCAGAATTTAACTAGATATGCCATCAAGTTATAGCCTGAGATCAGTCAATACGCCTGACCTGGATAAAACTTTTTAGGCGTTCATTGGAGAGACGATAATTATCACCCCAGAAGGCACTATAGATTCTGACTGTATCACCAGCTTTTAGCATGAAAGGCTTACTATCGGCTTGTCGCCAGACCTGACCACTCTCCAGGGTAATTTCCAGCTTGTTAATGACATAAAATCTAACCGAGACCACAGTATCTCTTAACTCCTGCTCTCCTTTGTCATTTTCTACAACCCGTGCAGACTGGCTATTGCCTCGACCAAAGGAATCCGTATCTGCGGTACCCTGCTCGACTTTATCTTTAACCGCAGGAGGCTCTTCCTGCATGACAACCTGTTCTTCGTCCTCACCACCAAAGGGCCAGATTCGTCGATATAAGGGCTTTTTATCCTGCCTACTTCTTACCACTGCCTCGACATTGCCGGGCTTATCAGAAGCCGGCATCGGCTCTGTTAATGGCTCGCTGGCAGAAGGAGTTGTATTTACAACCGGTTGCGGTCGGCTAATGACAGGCAAACGTTCGACAGATGTCTCTTCGCTGTCCTGCTCTAATTGATCATAACAGCGGTAACGGGCCTCCGTATTCTGAATTTGCCGGCAATCCTCAAAGGTTACGGTCTGGGCGGAGAGTCCGGAAACGAGCAACAAACTGCACATTCCCAATACCAAGCTGAAAGTCACGAACCTGGCTAAAGCGGAATATTGAGGAATTAACTTCATGAAGCCTATTTCCCTGACATTGTAATTATTGGATCCATTCTATCCCAGATGGTGGTTTAGCAAAACTAAGCCAGCTTAGTGCCGTAAATCTCACTATTTTCCTGCAGAACTCTAGAAACCTGGCCAGAACGAAACTAGCCACGTCATTTTAAACATTGGACCTTATCATCATATTGCCGGCATTGGTCCATAAGCCCAGAGTCAAACTCAGCCGCCTTCAAGGAGCCTTAACCTCCAACAGCAAGTACGGTTAATCATCACCGAGTGTGATGCGTGCTAAGGGACCTGTGAAGATTATTGCCTGCAATTGTGGGCCCTCTGGTCATCAAGAAGATTCTGGATCATTTTAAAGCCTAAGAATCAGTGCAAGATACTCTGCCCACCAACCGCTGCCCGGCGGTACCCCCCTTCTGCCGGGATGTAATCAAACTCTTGTTGACTGGCAACCAGCAACATCACAGACGATGCGACAAAGGGGATTGCAGGAGAATGTTGGTGCCCAGTTCCATGACGAGCGGGCTTGATGAGCAAAGCGTTGGATTCATGGGACTCAAGAAGCAGCTTGAGAGCCATGTTCAGGCAGCGTAGCTAAATAACGGCTTCGTATCAGCCAGTTAACTTAATAGGTGAACTGCCTGCGATTAGCCGTTTACTCTACCTACTCATAGATTGTGGCACGCTAAGCATTGCTACCAAATAAAGAATTTATTTTTATTTTTCAGTGGGTTAAACGAAATATTCTATCTCTTGGTCCCACCAAACCCTAAAAAACCACCAGACCGTCGGTTTTTTATGGTTTGGCTGCGCAGTGCTTAGAATCGCGAAACGTCACTAGAAGGCCGATACAGATATAACTATCGACTTAGAGCAGAAACTCGTCACGGGTTCTGTGGCTGGCCTTGAAGGCGCCGCCCAGTGCAGTGGTCTGGGTCGCGGAGGCTGCATCCATCACGCCGCGTGATTTAACACAGTAGTGCGTAGCTTCGATACTGACGGCGACGTCGTCAGTTTTCAGTAATGTTTGCAGGGCTACCAGGATTTGTTGGGTCAGCCTTTCCTGCACCTGCGGTCGCTGAGCAAAGAAGCGAACGATGCGATTTATCTTGGAAAGTCCGATTATCTTGTCGCCCGGGATATAGGCTACCTTGGCCGCGCCGTCAATGGTCACAAAGTGATGTTCACAGGTACTGATCAGGCTGATCTCTTTGACCTTGACCATCTCGTCAACTTTCATCTTGTTTTCGATGACAGTTATTTTAGGGAACTGGGTGTAGTCGAGTCCGGAAAATATTTCATGGACGTACATCTTGGCAATGCGATGGGGCGTTTCCTGCAGACTGTCGTCCGACAAATCCAGGCCCAACGTTTTCATGATGGTCGCCACAGACTCTTTGATCTTTTCGTATTTCTGCTCGTTATCAATACTGTGTGGAACCATAGGCGTTTCCAATCCGTGCGCCACGAGGGCATCACGAACTAGCAGGGCCTCCAGACTGAAGCTGGAATTTGTAGATTTATGGGCTTTCACCAGTGCCTGGTTCATGATCTTTTCCTTTTCTGTTTATTTGCGTCTTGTTGCGTCTTATCGTGTTACGGGAAGAAAACGCGACCGGATTCACCCTGTTTTCAGTTGCCGGCCGCCATCAAGTGGCAGATTTCGCCCGGTGATGTATTTGCTGTTGAGCAGCAATTGGACAGCTTCGATTCCTTCCCGAGCACCCGGGCCGGGAGGTAACAGTGATTTTTTTACGACACGCTTTCTGTATTCCTCGTCATCTGATTCCCTGAACATCAGCAAGGCGGGAGCAATACTGTTGACCTTTACAGCGGGAGCCAGTTTGGTGGCAAAAGACAGCGTCATGTTGTGCAACGCGGCTTTGCTCGCCGCATAGGCAATGTGCTTGCTGCTGCCTCTTTCGGCAACGTAATCGGTGAGATGGATGATATCTGCCATACCGTACTGCTGAGCACCAGCTGCAAGCAGATTTTCAAAAGCCAGATTGATCAGGTAGGGCGCCTGCACATGCACTGCCCAGTTTGCTTCCAGCACCTCTGCAGGTGCATTTTCCTGCGACTCTGGCAGCCAGTCGGAGGCATTGTGAATAACAGCCCGCAGTGCAGAAAATTCGGCACATACCTTGTCAATGAAAGCAGACGTCCTGTCGGCACTGGAAAAGTCCGCCTGGATGCAGGTAATGCCAGCATCTGCCATTTCAGTCAGGCTGTCGCGCTGGCGCCGATAGGTGATAGTGACACTGTAGCCTGCATCATGCAGCGCGAAAGCAAGTGCCCGACCAAAACGCTGAGCGCCACCGGTAATAAGCACATTACCGGTCATCAGGGACGACTGGCAGAAAGGGTAACCGAGACAGAATCTGCAAACCGCAGGGCATGAGGTTTGTCGACCCTCACTTTTGCCCGGGTCGCCATGTCGTTTTCCATCAGGAACTGCAGCAGGTCCTCAGCCAGTTTTTCCAGCAGACGAAAACGTCCTTCCTCGACATGTCGAATAATCTGCTTGGTGATAATTTTGTAATTCAGGGCATTGGTTTCGTCATCGCTACTGCAGGCTTCATCGGCGCGATAGGCCAGCTCACAGTTGATGACAACGTCCTGCTGCTTGCTCAGCTCTTCTGGGTTAAACCCTATGTAGGTGCGCAGACGCAGATCGGTGATGTTGATGACCGCATCATCGCGTTTCCAGCTGCCATTAGGTTTTGTATGCAGCGGGGTATTTAAAGAATGTACATTAGGCACGAGTATCTCCTTTTTTGTTTTTTATACGGAGGTATTCACGATTCAGACTCATCCCGGCGATCTGCAGACAGTACCGAGCCGTAGAACAAAATGCAGATACAAGGAGAAACCATGCCGGAAGGTCCTGAGATCAGGCTCGCTGCAGACAAAGTGGAAAAAGCGCTTAAGGGGCAAGCACTTACTGAAGTTTTTTTTGCCTTTGAACATCTTCAGCATTTTGCTGAACAGTTTACAGGTGCAACAGTGACGGGACTGGAGACGCGGGGCAAGGCCCTGCTGACCCATACAGATCAGGGCCTCACCATTTACAGTCACAACCAGTTATACGGCCGCTGGATGGTCAGGAAATCCGGAGAGTTGCCAAACACCAGCCGGCAGCTGCGACTGGCACTGCATAACACTACCCATTCAGCCTACCTCTTCAGCGCCTCCGATATCGAGGTGCTGGAAACTGCAAATCTTTTACTGCATCCATTTCTGGCGCGCATAGGCCCGGATATCCTTGGGGCTGGTGCAGACGACATCAAAACGCAAATTCACGATCCAAGATTTGCGCGGCGTCGCCTAGGTCATTTACTGCTGGACCAGGCCTTTCTGGCAGGAATGGGTAATTACCTCAGGAGCGAAGCCCTGTTTGTGGCTGGCCTCGACCCGCTTAAGCGACCCGTGGATTGCAGTGATGAAGAGCTGGATAGCCTGGCAGAGACCGTTTGTAAACTGGCACGACAGTCTTATCGGCATGGGGGCATTACCAATGACCTGACGCTTGCCAGGCAGCTGAAAAGTGAGGGTGTGCCCAGAAGAGAATTCCGGCACTGGGTGTTTAGCCGGGAAGGCAAAGCCTGTCATCGCTGTGGTGATACTGTCAGAAAGATTTCAGTGGCGACGCGCCGGCTTTACTATTGTGGTCACTGCCAGCCGCCTGCCTGAAACCCGGTAAAGTGAACGCTGTCTGATACAGCGTTTTTTATGTCGGCAGCTTTTGCCGATCGATGATGGCAGCAGAGACTGAATCAGGGAGTCGAATCCGCCTGCAGTTGCTCCAGCAACTCGATCGTGTCTTCCTTGCGTGTCGGTCGCCGCGCGCCGGTCAGGACGCCATTGGCCCAGTCGATTGGTGTGCGGCCCTCATTGTCAGCGACCTCCAGCAGAGCACCGTTTTCCGCCAGGAAACGAATGATGTCGTTTGAACCGCGATTGGCGGCGCCGTGAATGGCGCGCAGGCCCATTTCGTTGACCGCGTTGATGTCATTGCCTAGGGCATGCGTCAGTTTGACCGTTTCCAGCAGGGCCTGCGGACCTTCATCCGTGGTTTCCGCTTCTGCCCATGTGACACCGGCAGCCACCATCAGCGGTGTGGTGCCGCCGACTGTGGTGATATTCGGATCGGCACCGTGATCGAGCAGCAGGTGCAGCACTTTCAGGTCGCCGGCAATGGCGGCGCGCAGGAACGGGGTCTGGCCGGTCATATCCACCCAACCATTAAAACCGGTGCCGGCAATGAAACGGCGTTCCGGGACGAATTCCCTGATTCGCGTATTCGGATCCGCGCCTTCCGCCAGCAGGGTTTCGATCAGCGCCAGTGCCACTTCCCGATCCACCTTGTTGGCAGTCTGTGTCACGGAAAACTCCAGGTTGCGGATATCAATGGCAGCCCACAGGGGCGTCTGGCCATACCAGTCCTGGGCATTGATGTCCGCGCCTGCTGCCACCAGGTATTGCGCAATTTCCAGGTGATCACTTTTTCCTGTGCGGTTCACATTAACGATGCTGTGATTGAGGATGGCGTTGATCAGTGGCGTGATGCCGTTGGCATCTTCCACATTGATGTCAGCCCCGGCCTCCACCAGCAGGCGAGTCAGGGCGAGGCTGCCCTGGCGGGTGGCAAACAGCAGTGGTGTCTTCATGCCGGTGATGGGATAGCGCATGCCGCGATCCGGCAACCCGGAACGGTTGATGCCAACGCCCTGCGAAGTCCCCACGGGCACTTCACTGGGAAACACATTGCGGTGCACTTCACCAGCCAGGCTTTGCGCGTTGATGTCCGCGCCGGCAGCGAGCAGTCGCCGCACCAGCAGATCATTCTCTTCACGTACGGCCAGCATCAGCGCGGTTTGGCCGTAATGCTCATCGCGCGCATCAACCGGCACACCATGAGCCAGCAACATATTCACCAGGTCGATATCGCCCTGCCGTGTCGCCAGCATCAGCGGCGGCTCACCGGCAGCATCAGGCAATTCCGCATCGGCCCCGGCAGCCAGCAACTGTTCGACCATGTCGGCATGACGTTCGATCACCGCGATATGCAGCGGGGCCTGGCCATAGCGGTTACGGGCGTTGACGTCCGCTGCTGCCCTGAGCAGCACATTGACCATGGGTGTGTCATTGAAATGCACGGCCCAGTGCAGTGCAGGTGACCCATACAGACCCAGGCCGTTTACATCCTGTTCCTGCCGCAGCAGGGTGGTCACCCTGTCGATATCGCGCTGCCGGGCGGCTTCCGCGACCGGTGAGACTTCAGCGTTACCGACCACCGATACCGTGAGTGGCTGGGCAAGCGTGCCGGTGCCCGCCATCATGGCACCCACCAGGGCCGCATGCAGGCAATATCGGATGAGTGTTGTTGTCATATTGTGCGCTCGCTGCATCAGATCGGCACGGTGCCATTACTGTCGGCAAAGCGGTCTACGGGCACGTCCAGTTTGTCGAGCATGGTGACCAGCAGGTTGGCAATCGGCGTGCCGTCTGCCATCCGGATATGCTGGTTGCCGGTAACCCGCCCGGAAGCACCTCCAGCCAGGACAATCGGCAGACCCTGGTGGTCGTGATCCTGAGAATTGCCCATGCCGCTGCCATAGAGCACCAGCGAATGATCCAGCAGGCTGCCTTCGCCATCGGGTGTGGCTGCCAGCCGTTCGACAAAGTAGGTCATGGCATGCTTCAGATGATAGGCATTGAGCAGCGACAACCGGTCCATGTTTTCCTGGATGTCCATGTGGTGCGAGCAGTTGTGAAAGCCTTCGTTCACGCCGCTTTCCGGAAAAGCACGGTTACTCAGTTCCTGTGCCAGCATCATGCTGGAGACCCGGGTCAGATCGGCCTGCCAGGCCAGCGTCATCAGGTCGATCATGATCTTCACGTGATCCTCGAAATGTTCCGGCACACCGGTCGGGCGCTCCGGCAGATCCAGTTCCACCGGCAAGGCATCCACTTCCAGGGTCAGCCGGCGCTCGACCTCGCGCACATCGTTGAGGTACTGCTCCATGCGCACCTGGTCGGCGGCGGGCAGCGTTTTGTGCAGCGCGTTGAGCTCTTCCCGCACCACATCCAGTATGGTGCCGGTCTGTGCACGGCGGGCGGCGCGTTCTTCGGGCGAGCTGCCATCACCGAACAAACGTTCAAATACCACGCGCGGATTGACCTGCATCGGCATCGGGTTGTTCGGCGTGCGGTAGGAAATGGAGGCACGACCCTCCAGCGACATTTCCAGGGACGGCAGCTGAGTGTCCTGCCCGATGGCATCCGCGGCGATCTGGTCCATCGACGTCGGAGAAGGCCCGGTCCCCTGGGCCACGCCCGTCATCCAGCAGCCGGAGGAACGACGATGATGACCGCCGGCAGAGGGATCACCGATATCCGCCGCCGGCAGCGACAGACCACTGACAACGTTGATGTACTGCCGATAAGGTTCGAGGGATTTCAGCGTCGGGCTGAAGGTAAAATCCTTGCCGGTGGTCGTCGGAATCCAGTTCGACTGGACTGACCCATGCGGGATATAGATACAGGCCAGGCGCGATTGCGGTTTGCCGGATTCGGCGGCGCGCAGCAGCCCGGCAGGAAACATGGACTCCAGCAGGGGCAAGGCCAGGGTGACACCGCTGCCACGAAGCAGCTTGCGGCGGGACAGGTGTTTGCGGGTTAAAAAATGCATGCGTGTATCCTGTGTCCAGCGACGTTGTCAGCAGCCAGTCCTGGCTGGCGTTCATCAAGCATCCGGTAAAAAAATCCTGAAACCATCATGTGCCCGGCCTCATTCCTGCGCCAGCGAGCCGGCATCCGCGCCCAGCGCGATGCGCTGCCGGAACGGATCGCTCTTCACGATCGCCTGCACCAGGGCCTGCCAGGTAAAGTTGTCAGCCGCGGCCTCGCGCACGATACGCCGCACTGACGGCATGTCGGTATGTCGCACTTCCCGGCCCAGCGCATAGGTCAGCAGGCGCTCGCTGATGGACGCCATAAACGCATCCGGCCGGTCCAGCAGTGCGGCCCGCAAGGTATCCGGACCATCCACGTACGTGCCATCCACCATGCTGGAAGCGGTGTTGATCGGCAGGCCGTTGTCGAGTTCACGCCAGCGTCCCACCAGGTCGAAATTTTCCAGGGCAAAACCGACCGGATCCATGATCTGGTGACAGCTGGCACAGGTTGGATTGGCGCGATGCATTTCCAGTTTCTGGCGCAGCGTCTCCGCTTTCACCTGCCCGTCGGCTGACGGCCCGTCGAGATCCGTTTCCACCCCGGGAGGCGGCAGCGGCACATGGGCGCCGAGAATATTTTCCACGATCCAGGCGCCACGAATCACCGGTGATGTCCGGTCCGGCACCGAGGTCGCGGTCAGCACACTGGCATGGCCCAGCACACCCCGGCGCGGGCTGCCGGCCGGCAGCTCAACCTGGCGCATATAACCGCCCCTCACGCCCTCGATACCGTAGTGGGCAGCCAGGCGCTCGTTGAGGTAGGTATAGTCGGCATCCAGCAGACTCAGCAAGTTACGGTCCTCGTGATGCAGGCTGCGGAAAAATGCCAGGGTTTCCTGACGCATGGCCTCACGCAGGGATTCATCGAAGGCTGGATCCTGCGGTGTCGATTCGGCCAGCTCGCGCAGTTTCAGCCACTGGCCAACAAAGTTTTCGATCAGGGCATTCGCCCGCGGATCGGCCAGCATGCGGGTCACTTCAGCAGCCAGCACGTCCTCGTCCTGCAGCCGGCCATTGGCCGCCAGGGCAAGCAGGGTGGCATCGGGAATGCTGCTCCACAGGAAAAACGACAATCGGGTCGCCAGTTCAAAATCGCTGATGCGGTACACCTCACCAGGCAGTACGCCTTCGGGCTCTGCCTCGAAGCGATAGAGGAATTTCGGGTCTACCAGCAGCCAGGTCAGCGCGCTTTCGATTCCGCTTTCAAAATCGCCACCGGGCGCCTGGCGGCCCATGTCGTAAAAACGCATCAGGGTGTCGACCTGGCGGTCCTGCACATTCACCGGGCGGCGGTAGGCGCGGGTGGCGAGCTGGCTGAGAATCTGCCGGGCACAGGCTGGCTCCGCAGCAGGGTTCTGCGGTTCACAAGTAAAGATGGCTTGCCTGCTGGGCGTCTCACCGGGACCGGTGATGTTGTAGGGACCGTCAATTTCGATGCCCTGGACGGTGCCGGTGCTGGCATTGCTGTCGGCAAGGTAAAACTCACCGGCACCGACACAACGCTGTTCATCGATCATGGCCAGCATGATGGTGTGCTCGCCGGCGGGGACATGCAGGCGAAACTGCTGGGGGTTCTGGACCGGGACGGGAATGCCGTTGAAGGACACTTCCAGGGTGGGGCCGCCGCACCAGATCATGCGGCCGATGTCATTGCCACGACCGGCCACCGGAATGTTGGCCGACACGTCAAAGGCGTACTCGCCATCGACGGGAAAATAATGCTCGATGGCCATGCCGCCGCGGGTGCCGAGCGGCAAACCTTCGACATAGGCCTGCTGGGCACTGCGATTGCCGGCGGAGTACTCCACCTGGGTTGGTGCGGTATTCACATCACCGATTGCCTGCCGACTGATCTGCATGGCGACTGACAGGTAACCTTCCAGCAGCGTGGGCGACATGGTCAGCGCCTCAGCCATGTTGTCGAAGCCCCCGGTAATCGGGTCTGCGGGCAGCGTACGCACGAGGTCGGCGGCATCAAAAGCCAGCAGGTCCTGAATGGCATTACGGTATTCCGTACGATTGAGGCGGGCCACCGGTTCGGCACCGGGATCGGGTGACATTTGCCATGCCAGGTCGAGACCACTGCCCAGCCAGCTCACCATGCCATCCAGTGCGTCCCGGGGCGGACGCGGCTCCCCCTGGGGCGGCATCAGGCCAGCACGAATCTTGCGGATGGCTTCTTCCCACACCGAGGCATCATGGGACAGCTCATCCAGCAGAAGCAGATCAAAGGCGACTTCGCCGGCCCAGTCGGTGGAGTTATGACAGCCTATGCAGTAACGCTCCAGCAAGGCCAGTTCGTCGTCACTGCCACGGACCCACGACGCAAAGGCATCGGCATTGTCAGCGGCCCGCGACATGCCGGCTTCAGCAGCCAAAGCCGCCGGTCCCAGGCATAACCCGAGGGCAAGCCAGACGGGAGAAAGACGTGGTGCCCTGAAAGTCATAGGCCGGATGATCCCCAATGGTTTAAGCAACTGTTAAGCCGTCGCCTGAAATGTCGTTCACGAACGCTGTTCTCCAAACGCCTATGTCACAGACAATCCGTTTGGCACTTATTATTCAATTTATTCGATGCTGTCAGTCCGTGACACCAAGCTTTTCGAAAGCCGGTTTATTTTGCAAGCTGCCCCCGCATATTGCCAGCTTTCATCCTCATTATTTGCATATTGAATCCGGGTCATGGCCCGTCATAGTGTCGGGCGCCAACACTGAATCACGTTAATCCCCTATTCCTTCAATAGCGGTGTGTGGAGACTGGTGACGTTCACAGGGGCTGACCAGGCAGCAGCTTCGGACATCAGACAAGTCAATTTCCGGCCCGCGCACCCGCTTTCAATGGCCCGGCTGACTGCGATTCAGACAGGTGCACCAATATAGCCTGTGGTATCATTTCCGCCACCCTGAATACCGTTGCCAGCTAGGAACACCACATTTTGCGCACCAACTTGTTCAAACTGTGTCTTGCCCTGTGCCTGACCGTAGGCGTGCACACCGCCCTGTTCGCCCAAACCCGTCCTGATTTTACCGGTGTCTGGCAGCTGGCCAGCCCACCCATGACCAGTGCGCAGGGCTATCCTGAACTCGACCTGACGCCGGCAGGCCAGCGCAAGGTCGATGCCTATCGCAGCCTGGTGGACCCGGTCGGTGACAGCCCGACCCTCTGGTGTGTCACCCACGGCATGCCGGAAATCATGATGGGGGGTGGTGGCTATCCGCTGGAAGTGATCCACAAGCCTGACCAGGTCACGCTCATCAACGAATGGCAGAGTGAAACCCGCCGCGTCTTCCTGGGCGACCGCATTGAATCGAGCGAGTCCATCTTTCCGTCCCGGCAGGGTTATTCCACCGGTCACTGGGAAGGCGAGGTGCTGGTGGTCGAAACCCGGCATTTGCAGG
>Ga0255760_10002738_pt1 | contig 16101 bp, 12 predicted proteins | sample 071ome_25_FD_179960 | JGI IMG/M metagenome (GOLD analysis project Ga0255760, IMG submission 179960) | Coastal salt marsh microbial communities from the Groves Creek Marsh, Skidaway Island, Georgia - 071410BT metaG (version 2) | ecosystem: Environmental > Aquatic > Marine > Intertidal zone >... | reverse complement strand
CCACATCGGACCAGCGGGTGAGCTTCCGGCGCTGCTCGAAGGGGAAGTCGAAGAGGGTGGCGAGCATCATGGTGGTGAGCTCGATGGACACCGTATCGACCCAATCAAAGGGGGTATGCTCCGGCAGGCTATCGAGCACGGCGGCGGTGCGGCTGCGAATGAGCCCTTCCATCTTGGCGAGGTTCGACGGCGCGACGACCCCGGCGACGGTTTTCCGCTGCACATCGTGCACCGGCGGATCCTGGGCGATGAACATGCTGACCTTCAGCGCCCCTTCCGGCAGGGGGGCGTCCACGGGGAAGCCCAGGGCAATGCCCTTCGCCGAGGAAAAGTTCTTCCAGTCGACGTCGACCTGCTTGATATCCTCATAGCGGGTGAGGGACCAGAAGCGCCCGGCCAGCTCCGTTTCATTGAAATGCACCGGATCTTCGGCGCGGAGGCGCTCGAAGGTTTCCTGCCAGCGGTTTTCCGCGAAAAGGCGCGGATTCGCTGGGTTCACGTCCTCCAGGGGGATGTCGTAGGCCGACGGCAGGGGGCCGTCGACGAAGGTTTCGGCGTCCCCGGGGACCCGGGCTTGGTGCGTGGGTGTTGCAATGCTGGCTTGCGTCATGAAGCTTCCTCCGCCATTTTGCTTAATCTCAAGCAGCGGCCATCGTAAGTCAACGTGGCCCCTGATTCACCCAGAGGAGAGAGGCACCATGCAGGCAATGAAACTCGCTCGCCCCGGCGGCTTAGACAACCTGGCGCTGGCGGACATTGAGGTCCGGGCCCCCGGCGCCGGGGAAATTCAGGTGCAGGTTCAGGCCTCCAGCTTGAACTTCCACGACTACGCCGTGGTGGCGGGCATGTTGCCCGTGGGAGAGGGCCGCATTCCCATGTCCGACGGGGCCGGGGTGGTCACGGCCGTGGGCGCCGGGGTTACGGAATTTGCCGTGGGCGATAGCGTGCTGGGATGCTTTTTCCCCGCCTGGCAGGACGGCGACGCGGAGCTGCCGAAGCTCATCGGCGTGCCCGGGGATCACGTGGATGGCTTTGCGGCGCAGAGCGTGACCATGCCTGCGAGCATGTTTACCGGAATCCCTAGGGGCTATAGCGCGGAAGAGGCGGCGACCTTGCCCTGCGCGGCCCTCACCGCCTGGCGCGGGCTTATGGTGGAAGCGCGCATCAAGCCTGGGGATGTGATCCTCACCCAGGGCACCGGGGGCGTGTCGATCTTCGCCCTTCAATTTGCCAAGGCCGCGGGCTGCCGGGTGATTTCCACCTCCTCCTCCGACGAAAAGCTCGAGAAGCTCCGGGCCCTTGGGGCGGACGAGACGATCAACTACAAGACCACGCCGGAATGGTCCCAGGAAGCCCTGAAGCTGACCGGCGGCCGAGGCGTGGACGTGGTGGTGGAGATCGGCGGCGCGGGCACCTTGCCCCAGTCCATCAATGCGGTGCGCGTGGGAGGGCACATCTCCCTCATCGGCGTGCTGGCGGGCTTTGAAGGGAACGTGCCCACGGCGGCGCTCTTTGGTAAGAATGCGGCCTTAAAGGGGATCACCGTGGGTAGCCGGTCTCAGCAGCGGGATATGATCGCCGCCATCGATGCTAGCGGCATTAAGCCCGTCATCGATCGGACCTTCCCCCTTGCCGAGCTGGCCGACGCCTTCCGCCATCAGGAATCGCAGAAGCACTTCGGGAAAATCTGCGTCGCCCTCTAGGGGCTTTTGGGAGCGAATCGCTATGGCACGCGCATTGGGGCAGGGGTGGAAAGGGGGGCTCATTGCCCTGGGCCTCGCGGCCGGGGCTCCGGGGGCCTTCGGAGGGACGTCCGACTCCTGGCCCCCCGGGGAGGGTCAGGCTCTCGCCGCATCGCTTTGCACCGCGTGCCATAGCGCCGCCACCGTGGCCCGGAGTTCGGGCTACAGCGCCGAGGACTGGGCCACGCTCTTCAGCACCATGGTGGCCCTGCCCGAGGACACGACGGCGCGCCTTGCGACCTACCTCGCCGAGGCCTTTCCGCCTCGGACCCATCGCGCCGCCACCCTCGTGCCCGGGCCCCATCGCGTGACCTTTGAGCAGTGGCAGGTCCCTACCCTCGGGCAGCGCTCCCGGGATCCGGTGGAGGGCCCCGATGGGCGTATTTGGTGGGTGGGGCAGTGGGGCAACCTCGTGGGGGTGCTCGATCCGGAAACCGGCGCCATGCGGGAATATCCACTGCCGGAGGGGACCTATCCTCACAGCGTGACTTTAGATAACGCCGGAACCCCCTGGCTGCTGGGCAACAAGAACGGGACGCTTCAGCGCCTCGATCCCGAGTCCGGGGAGATCAGTGTTTTCCCCATGCCCGATCCGGCGGCGAAGGATCCCCACACGGGCGAGTTCGACCCCAAGGGCCGACTCATCTTTACCCTGCAGCAGAGCAACCGGGTGGGGCGCTTTGATCCCGCCACGGGCGCCATCGACCTGATCGAGCTCGACCGGCCCAAGAGCCGGCCCTATGGCATCAAGTTCGACGGCGCGGGTCAGGCGTGGGTGGCGTGCAATGGCGGTCCCTGCCTCTATCGCATCGATCCAGACACCCTGGCGCAAACGCGCATCGATCTCCCCAACCAGGAGAGCCACGTTCGCCGCCTCGATGTCGCCGACGACGGCAGCGTCTGGTACGTCAATTCCGGGGCCGGACGCCTCGGCCAGTACACCCCTTCCACGGGGCGCTTCCGGGAATGGCCCTCCCCGAGCGGTCCGAAATCCCATCCCTATGGGCTGGTTATCGTCGACGGCATCGTTTGGTACAACGAGTCCGGCGTGCGCCCCGATCCTCTCGTGCGCTTTGACCCGAAAACGGAAACCTTCCAGAGCTGGCCCATCCCGTCCTCCGGGGTCTATGCGGGGATCCTTCGCCACACCCGCGCCGATCGGGCCGGGCGCCTACTCATTCACCAGAGCGCGACGAACCACCTGCTCCGCGTTACGCCGGAGTAGGGGCTCCGTCGAAGCGGGCGGGAAGGGGGCAGTCTAAAAGCAGGGCTAGGCCCTGGAGCAGGGCGTATTCCCCTTCCGTCAGCTGACCATCGTCATCGATCACGTGAACGAAAGCGTTGAGGACGTGGGCGAGGGGCTTGGGGGAAAGGTCTCGCAGCTTCGCAACGGCGCGATCGAAGTCCGCCTCCGTGAGATCCTCGGGGAGGGCAAAGTTCATCCCCGGCCGGGCCTCGGGGCCTTCGCCGAGCTCAAGGGCGCGGCGTCCCGCCTGCACCGCTGCGCGTTGCTGCGCTTCGTCCCCGCCGCCGGCCGCGGCCAGGCAGCGGAAAAGGGTCTCGAGCTCGGCCTCCGCCTCCCGGAAGCGCTGGCTTCGCCCGGGACCGCGCCGGGGCCCCCGCAGGGCGCCGGCGAAGAGTTGGCGCAGCGCCTCATCGGCGACCCAGCAGGGCAGGGCTTTCGGCGGCGGCGGAAGCGCCTTCAAGGCGTCTTCCTGGGCAAGGAGCGCACTGGTGCTTTGGCTCCGCAGGGTGGGTAGGGCGAGCTGAAGCACGGCCATCTGCCCGGCGGGGCCCAGGGTGAGGGGATAGCCCTCAGCGTCCGCGGCCCCGCTTCGCAGGCCGAGAGCCACGGCCCAGGCTGTTTCGGGATGATGGAGGGCCTCCTGCAGCCCCGGCGGCAGAGCAGCGATGCGTTGGGTGGCTGCGGCAAGGTTCGCCTGCCCCACGACCTCGCGTAGGACCCGCTCCGAGGCAAGGGCGCTTAGGGCTAGGGTTGCCTCCGTACCCCCAGGGGCCCTTCCTTGATCCGTAGCCGGCGGAGCGGCCGAGGCCCCTTGATCGAGGGGCGGAAGGAAGGCCCCGTCCCAGGCGGGCAGCACGGCCTTGATGCGGGCCTCCAGGGGCGGATGGGTCCCGAGGAGGCGAGTGAAATGGCGTATGGGACCGAAGAACAGATGGCTGCTTTCCTCAGCCCGGTCGTGGGTGATGTGGCTTCCCCCCTGGGCGCCGCCGATGCGCCGGAGGGCGTTGCCGATGCCCTGGGGGTTTCGGGTGAACTGCACCGCGGCCGCATCGGCTAAAAATTCCCGCTGGCGGCTGATAGAGGCCTTGATGAGCCGCCCAAAAAAGACGCCGCTATAGCCAATGACCAGAAGGGCGAAGCCCAGGGCAACGACCTGGGCCGCGCTGTCTCGCTGGCGACCGCTGCCCCGGGTGTGCATGAGTACGCGCCCGGCGACGCTAATCATGAGGATGCCGTGAAGGAGGGCCATGAGGCGGATATTGATGCCCATGTCCCCGTTCACGATATGGCTGAACTCATGGGCGATGACGCCCTGGAGTTCGTCGCGGTTAAGCGCTTCGAGGGTGCCCTGATTGATCCCGATCACCGCATCCTTGAGGCCGAAGCCCGCGGCAAAGGCGTTAATGCCCGCTTCGGGGATGATGTAGAGGGGCGGGACCGGAATGCCCGCGGCCAGCGCCATCTCCTCGACGATGTTCTGTGCGCGGCGGGCGAGGGGATCCGGGGTTTCTTCCGTGACCAGGCGTCCCCCGAGGGTTCGGGCGACGCTAGCGCCTCCGGCGCGGAGCCGAAAGGCCTGAATGGCGCTGCCGATGAAAATGATCACCAGGACCCCGCTGCTAATGATGACCCAAAGGCTTGGGGGCAGGGTGGAGAGGGTCAGCTTGCCCTCGGAGGCAACGGTAAGGGCCATGCCTACGGCGGCATTGGTGAGGGCGATAAGGGACAGCACGGCGCCCAGGAAAAGCACCCCTAACCAGGCGGTTTTCCGCCGCGCTGCGTCCTGGGCCTCGAAAAAATCCATGGGGCGCGGTTAGAAGCTCACCTTCGGGGCCGCTTGGATCAGCGCACTGTCTTCGAACTCTAGGAGCGCGAGATCCTTGGTGTGCCCGAACTGGTTGGCAATGAGCACCGGTGGGAAGCTGGCACGATAGGTGTTATAGGCCATGACCTGATCGTTAAAGGCCTGGCGCGCGAAGGCCACCTTGTTCTCCGTGCTCTCCAGCGTTTCCGTGAGCTGCATCATGTTCTGGTTGGCCTTCAGGTCCGGGTAGGCCTCCATGGTGACCCGAAAGCTGCCCAGGGCCTGGGTAAGGGCGCCTTCGGCGGAACTGAGGGCGGCTAGGGCATCACCGTCTTCCGGGTTTGCCGCCGCCTGCCGCAGGCCCGCTTCAGCACTATTGCGAGCGGCGATCACCGCCTCCAGCGTTTCCCGTTCGTGGGCCATGGTGGCCTTGGCCGTTTCCACCAAATTAGGGATGAGGTCGTAGCGGCGTTTCAGCTGTACTTCAATCTGCGCAAAGCCATTGTTTGCCCGATTTTTAAGGGCAATCAGCTTGTTGTAGATCATCACGCCCCAAACGACGAGTAGCGCGATCAGGCCGAGGAAGAGATAAAGATCCATGGTCGTGCTCCCTTAAGCGTCGATCATTATCATGCCTGTCCTGCGCTAGCGACGGTAGTCGAGGGGGGGCGGGCGATCCCCCAGGAGGGGAACGTAGGTGAAGTTCGGGCCCCGGCGCTCGATAAACTCGGCCTTTGCTGCGGTCCGAAGCGCCTCGTCGGTCAGCAGGTCATAGCCCGTTAGCGCGAGGGTTTTCGCCGCCACCATCATGCCCTTTAAGCCGATGGAGGTGCCTCCCGCGGCGATGGCCTGCCAGCTGTGAGCCGAGGTGCCCGGGACCCAGGTGGCCGTGCGCAGCCCCGTGGTGGGGACGACCCAGCTCACGTCGCCGACGTCCGTGCTCCCCGCACCACCGTCAAAGCGCAGGGGCAGTACCGTTTGCTCAAGGCCCAGCTCGCTCGGGCGATCGCCAAAGCTTTCCTCGATGGTAAGGGCAAAGGCGAGTTCGGCTTCGCTGTAGCGATACCCGCCCACGGCGGAAAGGTTTTGGTGCATGGCCCGGGCCAGCGTCTCGTTGGGGAGGAGGGCGTGGTTGCCGTGCATCACCTCGACCTCGGCCTCCGTGCCCGTTCCCAGGGCCGCGGCCTTGGCCGTAGCGAGCACTCGATCCCAGAGCCCCGCAAGCACGGAGGCCTCGGGGTGGCGAACGTAGAGGTACACCTCGGCGAAGTCCGGTACGACGTTCGGGGCCTTGCCGCCGCTGGTAATGACGTAGTGCATGCGCGTGCGCTCGGGCACGTGCTCCCGCATGAGATTCACCATGAAGGTCATGGCTTCTACGCCATCGAGCGCTGAGCGGCCCCGCTCCGGTGCGGCGGCGGCGTGGGCCGACTGGCCATAGAAGCGCACCCGAGCCGATTTGTTGGCGAGGCTGGTGGCGGGGTTCGCGGCATTGCGGTCCCCGGCGTGCCAGTGCAGCACCACGTCCGCATCCTCGAAGAGCCCGGCGCGAACCATGTACACCTTGCCCGAGCCCCCTTCCTCGGCGGGGGTGCCATAGACCCGCAGGCGCCCGGGAAGGCCCTGCTCGGCCATGAGGTTCTTCAAAGCGATGGCCGCCCCCACGGACCCGGTGCCGAAGAGGTGGTGGCCGCAGGCGTGCCCCGCCTGCCGATCCTGGCGCAGCATGCGTTCCGGGCTGGCCGTTTGGGTGATGCCCGGGAGGGCATCGAATTCCGCAAGGATGCCGAGCACCGGTCCCCCTTCGCCGTACTCCGCTACAAAGGCCGTGGGCATCCCGGCCACCCCGGAGGTGACGCGAAAGCCGGCCTCCCGAAGCGTTTCCTGTAATAGCGCGCTACTTTTCACCTCCTGGTAGCCCACCTCAGCCCAATCCCACAGGGAGAGGGCGACGGAGCCCAGGCGCGGCTGTTGGGCTTCGAGATCGGCAAGAAGCATGGCCCGGGGATCGCCGGCGGCGTGCACCGGAAGCGTTCCGAGGGCAATGAGGAGCAAAAGGGCATAGGAAAGGGCACGGGTCATGGTCGGCCTCCGGGGCAGCGCGGCGAGCCTTGACTATGCCGGGGGCGGGCGGGTCTGCCTAGCCTTCGAGGTCTCCGGCAAGGTCCTCGGGGCGATCCACGTCGCGGCACACGCCGGGGTCGTGTACCGGCAGCAGTCTCACCGGTTCGGACGCGAAGAGGGCCTTTAGGCCCTGGTCTCCCCTAAGGGCGAGGGCCGCGGTGCGAAGGCGGGCGGGCACGGCGACCGGGTGACCCCGCTGGCCCCGGAAGCTCGGGGCGATCAGGGGTGTTGGCCCCGGCGCGGCTTGAGCCTCCGCGCAGGCGTGCTCCAGGGCCCTTAGGGTTTCCCGCTGAAGGTAGGGCATATCGCCGAGGGCGATAAGAAGCCAGGGCGCCGCTGCGGGATCCCAGGCGGCAGCGCCGGCGGCAAGGGAGTGGCCTTGCCCCTCGTCCCACCGTGGGGAGGGAACGACCCGAACCTGGTCCTGGAAGGGCGCCGGCGCTGTCTCCCCGGGGCGGAGCACGAGCAGGGGCAAGGGGGCTGCGGGGCACAGCACGGAGAGGGTGGCCTCGAGGAGGGTTTCCCCCGTTGGAAGGCGCGCCGCGCGCTTATCGGCGCCAAAGCGCCGGCCTGCGCCGGCGGCCAAGATGAGGCGCTGAAGGCTCACCGGTTAGCGAGCGCCCGCCGCTCGGCGATGAGCTCGGCCAGGATCGCAATCGCAATTTCCGGGGGCGTTTTGCTGCCAATGGGCAGGCCCACGGGGGCATGGAGCTTGGCAAGGGCAGCGTCGGGAATCTCGAGGGCCGCAAGGCGGCTTCGGCGGGAGGCGCTGGTGCGGCTCGAGCCCATGGCGCCGACGTAAAAGGCCTCCGTTTCGAGCGCTTCCATAAGGCCCATGTCGTCAATGCGGGGGTCGTGGGTGAGGGCCACGATCGCCGTGCGCGAGTCTGAAGCCTGGGCCCGAATGGCGTCGTCGGGCATTTGGCACAGGGCGCGAACCCCAGGCACATGCCATTCATCGAGCATGGCTTGCCGGGGATCGCACACCGTCACCCGAAAATCGAGGGCCTGAGCCATTTCTGCTAGGTAGCGAGAGACCATGCCTGCGCCGATGAGGAAAAGTTGCCACCCTGGGCCGTAGCGATGGGATAGGCGAGGCTTCCCCTCCGTCTCCGACGAGGTGAGCACGGGCCCCGGGGCGGCGGGCGCCTCCACGGTGAACTGCTCCGCCTCCTCGAGGGTGATGTGCCGAAGTACCCCCTGTCGGGCTTCAAGCTGGGTCAGGATCGTGGTGAAGGCGGCCAGGGTCTCGGCCTTTGGCGTCAAGCGCTCAAGGAGAATTTGAAGGTGGCCGCCGCAGGGGAGGCCTAGCTGCGCCGTATCCTCCTCCGTAAGGCCGAAGTCGAGGCGCTCCGGGATGGTGACGACGCGTTGTCCGGTGGTGAGATCGTCGATGAGCGCTTCCTCGACGCAGCCTCCGGAGAGGGAGCCCACGGTGGCGCCCCCCGGACCCACGACCAGGAGAGAGCCGGGGGGGCGAGGGGAGGAGCCGTAGCTTTCCAGCACCGTGGCCAGATGCACCGTTTCCCCTGCCCGGAGCCAGGCCAGGAGAGCCTCCATGACCTCATGATCGACGCTATGCATGATGCCTTTCCTAAGGTGATAGCGATTGCACGATTGAATTGGGGACAATGTAGCGCACTTAGGCCCGGGAGCGATGGCAATGGTGGAAGCCCTACGCGTGGGGAAGGGCGTCGATCTTCGTCCCCTCTGCGAGCGACTGAAGAGGGAAGGACTGCCGTTCCGGGTCTATGAAGCCGGCGGGGTCCAGTGCCTAGCGGTTGCCGATGAGGCCGCGGCGGACCGGGTCCGGGGGCTCTGGGCCGCCGGTGCCGGGGAGCGCCGCCCGACCGTGCCGCGTCCGGGGCTCTGGCCCCTAGGGCTTGGGGGTGCGGTGCGCAGGGAGTTTCAGCGCACCCCGGTCACCCTGGCCCTGGGCGCCCTGTGCCTTCTGCTCTACCCCTTTTTGGGAAACACGGTGGAGACCGTGGGCCCGGTGCTCCGCGCCCTCTTGATCGTCCCCGTGGTGCCCCACGGTAATCTCATCGCCTTTCCCTCCCTTTCCGCCACGCTGGAGGCGGGGCATCTCTGGCGTCTGTGGACCCCTGCGCTGGTGCATTTCAGCGCGCTTCACCTGGTCTTTAATAGCCTTTGGCTTTGGGAGTTCGGGCGGCGCATTGAAGGGCAGGAGGGCAGCGGCCGGCTCCTGGAGGGCCTGCTCTGGCTGGCTCCGGCCAGCGCCCTGGCTCAGTACGCCGTGGGGGAGCATCCGCACTTTGGCGGGCTTTCCGGGGTGGTTTACGGCCTCTTGGGCTACCTTGTGGTGGTGCAGCGCCTTCGGCCCCGGCGCGCCTATCGCTTACCGCCGGCCTTGCCCGTATTGCTCATCGGCCTGCTGGCCCTGATGGCCACGGGGGTGACCGAACCCTTTGGGCTATCCGTGGCCAATGGCGCCCACCTTGGGGGGCTCCTGGCCGGCGGCCTTTGGGGGTTCGCCCGGGCGCTTTGGCCTGGCGGGGGCAGGCCCCGCAGCGGCGCCTAGGGCGAGGCGCGGCGCTCCCCGTGCTATGCTTTTCGCCGTTTCCTATCCCCCTTTGGAGGTGCCCCCGGTGAGCGAAGCGCCCGCCTTTCCCAGCAACTTTGTGGAAACCGCGCAGACCCTGGATCGCGCGACCATTGATGCCCTGCGCGAAGCCGTAGCCCTCGGCCGTTGGCCCAACGGAGCGCGGCTGTCTAAGGAACAGCAGGGCCTGTGCCTTGAGGCGGTGCTCGCCTGGGAGCACCGGCATCTGCCGCCGGAGGAGCACACGGGCTACGTCCCGTCCCCGCAGGACGCTTGCGGCAGCGCTCCCGAGGCGCCGGCCCCCCTGCGTTGGCTCGACGACGCGTGAGCGGCGAGCTTTCGCACCGGGCCACGGGCACGTTGGAGAAGCTGCGGGCCACGGTGGATGACACCGGCACCGTTGCCTATCGCTTGCCCCTTGGGGATGAGGAAATTGCCCTAAACCCGCTCCTCGGGCAGCGGATTCAGCTGCGCTTTGAAGACGCGATCTATTGCACCGCCTGCGGTCGGAAAACGAACAAGAGTTTTAACCAGGGCTACTGCTATCCCTGTTTTCAGAAGCTGGCCGCCTGCGACAGCTGCATCGTGAGCCCGGAAAAGTGCCACTTCGCTGCCGGCACCTGCCGGGAGCCCAGCTGGGCCGAGCAGTTCTGCATGACGGACCACTGGGTGTACCTCGCCAACAGCACGGGACTGAAGGTCGGGATAACTCGGGGGAATCAGGTGCCGACGCGTTGGCTGGATCAGGGCGCCAGCGCCGCCGTGCTCTTCGCGCGGACCGCCACGCGCCACCTGGCGGGGCTCGTGGAGGTGATCCTGAAGGCCCACGCTGCCGATCGCACCCAGTGGCAGCGCCTGCTGAAGGGGCCGCCGGAGCCCGTGGATCTATTGGCGGCCCGGGAACAGCTCTGGGAAACCTGCGCCGACGCCCTGACCGGGCTACAGCAGGATCACGGACTTCAGGCGGTGCAGCGGGTCACGGGCCCGGAGCTATGGCAGGCGGCCTATCCCGTCACTGCCTACCCGGCGAAGGTGAAAGCCCTGGCTCTGGAAAGGCTCGGTACGGTGGAAGGCACCCTCGAGGGCATCAAGGGGCAGTACCTCCTGCTCACCTCGGGGGTCATCAATATTCGAAAATACACGGCGCATCAGGTGGCTTTCTTCGCGTCCTAGGGCGTAGAGGCCTCCCCTTAGGAGAATGGTCATGGCGTACAAGGAAGGGCAGCCCCAGGCAGTGCTGCGCGAGGCCTACGAGCCCCCGGCTTACCTGCTTGATCACACCGATCTCACCTTTGAGCTGGCCGAGGGCGTCACGGAAGTGACGGCGGCGCTGGCGCTCCGCCGGGCCCCGGGGCAGGAGGCCGTGCCCCTCGTGCTCCAGGGCCAGGCGCTCGAGCTGCTGGGGCTCGCCCTCGACGGCGTGCCCCTGAGCGGCAATGAGTACCGCATAGAAGGAGATACGCTCGTGGTGCCGGCCATGCCGGAGCAGGGCACGCTCACGATCAAAACGCGCATCTTCCCGGAGAAAAATACGGCGCTAGAAGGGCTCTATCGCTCCGGGGGGATGTACTGCACCCAGTGCGAGGCGGAGGGCTTCCGCCGGATCACCTACAGCCTAGATCGCCCCGATGTGCTCTCCCGCTACCGCACCACGATCCGCGGGGACGGCGCGACCCTGCCCATCATGCTGTCCAATGGCAATGAGGTGTCGCGGCAGATGCTGGCCGACGGGCGCCAGGAAGTGGTGTGGGAAGACCCCTTCCCCAAGCCGTCTTACCTTTTCGCCCTCGTGGCCGGGGATCTTCAGTGGATCGAGGATCGTTTCCTGACGGCCTCGGGGCGGGACGTGACCCTGCGCATTTACACCGAGCCCCACAACATTACCCAGGTGGACTACGCCATGGACGCGCTGAAGCGCTCCATGCGCTGGGACGAGGAGACCTACGGCCGGGAGTACGACCTCGACATCTTTATGATCGTGGCGGTGGACGATTTCAACATGGGCGCCATGGAAAACAAGGGGCTCAACATCTTTAACACCTCCTGCGTGCTCGCCACGCCGGAGTTCACCACGGATCTTGGTTTTCAGCGGGTGGAAGCCGTGGTGGCCCACGAGTACTTCCACAACTGGTCCGGAAACCGGGTGACCTGCCGCGATTGGTTCCAGCTCTCCCTAAAGGAGGGCTTCACGGTGCTGCGCGATGCCCAGTTCTCCGCCGATCAGAACTCGCCCACGGTGAAGCGCATTGAGGATGCGCGCTTCCTCCGGACGGCCCAGTTCGCCGAAGACGCAAGCCCCATGGCCCACCCCGTGCGCCCGGACAGCTATCTTGAGATCTCCAATTTCTACACCCTTACGGTGTACGAGAAGGGCGCCGAGGTGGTGCGCATGATGCGCACGCTGCTGGGGGCGGAGGCCTTTCGCCGGGGGACGGACCTTTACTTCGATCGCCACGACGGGCAAGCCGCCACCTGCGAAGACTTCGTGCTGGCCCTGGAAGCCGCGAGCGGCGCCGATCTGACCCAGTTCCGGCGCTGGTACAGCCAAGCGGGGACCCCCGTGGTCTCCGTGCAGAGCACCTATGTCGACGGCACCCTCACCTTGACCTTCGAGCAGCTCGTGCCGCCCACCCCGGGCCAGCCCTCCAAGGCCCCCATGCACATCCCCTTCGTGCTGGGGCTGCTCAATGAGGCGGGGGAAGACCTCTTGCCGGGAGATTTATCCATCACCGGCGTGGAAACGACGGCTCGGCCTGCGGAGGCCAGCGTGCTGCTCCACCTTCGGGAAGCGGAACATACGGTCACCATCAGCGGCCTTTCCGGCCCGCCGGCGCTTTCTCTGCTCCGGGACTTCTCCGCGCCGGTGAAGCTTGTGGTGGCGCAAAGCGATGAAGAGCTGGCGTTCCTGATGGTGCATGACAGCGATGGCTTCGCTCGTTGGGATGCGGCGGATCGCCTCATGGCGCGCATCCTATTGAGTCGCCTGGACACCCCCGACGCCCCGGTGCCTGCGGTGCTTTCCGAGGCCTTCGGCGCTCTGCTCCAGGCCGCCTTCACCGCCCCCGATGACGGGGAAGGGAAGGCCATGCTGGCGGCCATGATGACCCTGCCGGCGGAAGAGGCGCTTGCTCAGCTCGTGCCCGTGGTGGACGTACACGCGCTTCACGAAGCTCGGCGCCACCTGCGCAATGCGCTGGCCCGTACGCACCGGGATACCCTCGCGACGCTCTATGCGACGGATGAGGCCCGGCCCTACGCGCCGGATGCGGCGGGTATTGCGCACCGGGCGCTGATGAATCTCGTGCTGTCCTATCTCCTGGCCTCCGGGGATGAGGCAGCGGTGGCGCTTGCGGAGGCGCGCTACGCCCAGGCCGATAACATGACCGATCGCTTAGGCGCCCTTCGCACCCTGGTCTGGAGCGACCAGCCCGCCGCTCAGGCGGCGGCGGAGCGCGTGCTCGACGCCTTCTATGCGCGGTACCAGGATCAGCCTCTGGTGGTGGATCAGTGGCTCAGCACCCAGGCGCTTATCCCCGGTGCGGAAACCCTTGCGCGGGTGGAAGCGCTCACGGCCCATCCGGCCTTCGATGCGCGCAACCCCAACAAGCTTCGCGCCTTGCTCGGGGCCTTTGCGGGGCAAAACCCCACGGCCTTCCATCGCCCCGATGGGGCGGGGTACCGCTTCCTGGCCGATTGGATCAGCAAGCTCGACGGGCAGAATCCCCAGGTGGCGGCCCGCTTGGCCACACCGCTGACCCGCTGGGCGCGCTACCCCGAGGCATCTCAGGGCCTGATGAAGCGGGAACTCGAGCGTCTTTCCCAGGAGATTCAGTCCCCCGACGTCTTTGAGGTGGTCTCGAAAGCCCTCGCCTAGGGCGGGTAGAGGGCCGGTAGGGGCGGTGGCGCCGGGGGCTTGCCCCTCGCCGAAAGCTTTCCGGCCAGGGCCTTCAGCTCGGCCCAGGCCATGCCCTGGCCCCTTTGGGCATGGCCATAGCGCTCTGCCCCCAGCGCTGAAACGGCCTGCTGCACGGCGCTTTGAACAGCTTCCGGAGCCCCCTGGCCGTCCCGGCTCCGCTGCCAACGCAGGAGCGCCGCGTAGGCGGCGTCCCGGTCTTCCGCCGCGAGGGCGGATTGCAGAGCCTTCCTAGGCGATTCCTGCGCGCCTTGCCCCGTGGAGCCGGGCGGGGCAGCCGATCGCCCTCGCCAGCGCCAGAGCCCCAGCGCGCCTAGCAGCCCCAGTAGCGCGAGCAGGACCCCACCCCAGGCCGGTCCCCGGGGGACGCTGGCCTCTGGCACAACGTCTTCCGCCGAGGCTCGGTCGTCCTTAAGGGGTGCGATCGCGGGGGGCGGCGCTTCCCCCGGGTCTGCACCGAAGGTCGGGGCAGCCGCCGAGGGCTGGGGAGTAGGCGGCGTCGAAGGCAGGGTTGCCAGGGTGCCTTCCGCAACGGTGAGCTGGGCCCCGGGGAGCGTGGCGTAGCGGAGTTCGTCGGCCTGCGTATCCCACCAGGGCAGGGAAAGGGTGGGCAGGCGGAGCGCACCGGCTTCTTCCGGCATGAGCACCGTCACCATGCGCTGTTCGGCCTGAAGCCAGGGGCCCCGCACCGCCTCCTCGAGCGCGGTCTGGCTGTCGTAGGTGCGCAGCCCTCGCGCGCTGGGCGCGGGAAGGGGGGGCAGGGTAGAGGCCGCAATGCCCTCGGCCCTTAGGCGAAGGGTTTGTTCAAGGGGGACCCCGACCTGGGCCCTTTCCAGCGCTGGAGCATAGGTCGCCTCTAAGCTCAGGTTCCGGGCGGGAAGCCAGGGCGCCCCCTCGGGCCAGCCAGCGGGCACGGGCTTGATAGAGAGCTCATGGCGCGGGGTTTGGGCCCGAAGATTCTTCCGCCGGGTGCGGCCCCCCTCGGGGATGCGCACGGCCCCGGCAAAGCTCTGGGGCGGGAGGCGCAGGAGGCCGCTCCGCTGAGGAACCAGCGCGTAGCGCTGGGTAATGGTGTTGTAGCGCCGGCCGTCCCGCTGTTGCCGTCCCGGCTCCGCATCCCCTAGGGGATAGACCAGCACGTTGGGGATGGTGGGGGGCGGGGGGAAATCCCCGAAGAGCACGGCGCCGGCGGCGTACCAGAGGGACACGGTGAGCGTGAATTGCTCCTGCACGTAGGCGTTATCGGTGCTCACGGCGCTTTCCATGAAGACCAGGGCGCGGAGGGCTTCCTGGGCCTCCGCGGAGGGCGCCGTCACCCGCACCCGTAGCGGTGGGCTTTCCTGGCCCTTAAAGCGGAGCGGGGGGATCTGCAGCGTGCCCCGGCGCTTGGGCTGAAGGGTAAGGGTCCAGCTCGTTTCCGATTCCGTTTGCCCGTTCACCAGGGTGAACTGGCTGGCCCGCTGCTGACTCATGATGACGAAGTCTTGCTCGAGGGGCGCGAAGTCCGGTTCGCCGATGAAGATTTGCTCATCGATGCGGAGGGTGAGGCGAAGGACGTCGTTTTCGTCGATGACCTCCCGGTCGGTCTCCGCGGTGAAGGCGGCGAGGGCGGAGGCGCTGAGCGTCGCGAGGACCAGCAGTGCTAGGGAAAGCAGGGGTTTCACCAGGGCTGCTCCGATTCCGGGGCCCGGGGCAGGCCTTGGCGGTAGCGCCGCTCCGTCTCGTAGCGGAACTTCCGCTTGAGGAGCGCGCCGGGCTCGTCGCGTACGCGGCGAAGCCACTGCTCGAGGGCCTGCTCCGCTTCCTCTTCCGCCTGAGCGGCTTCGGCCGTTTGCTCTCCCGGCGTTTCCGCGGCGGCGGGGGTGTCCTCCTGGGCGCCATCGCTCGCATCGTCCCCGGGGTCCGCTTCCCCGCCTTCCCCCGCGTCCCCCGGTTCCTCCGGCGGCGCCTCCTGCCCCGATTCTTCGCTGTTGTTCCCGGCCTCGGCGTCACTGTCCCCGGGCTCGGGCTGATCCTTCTGCTTGCCTTGCTCGTTTTGGCTCTCCGCCTTGGCGCGATCGAGCAGCTGCTGCACCAGCGCCCGGTTCTTCACGGCGTCTTCGAGGGTAGGGTTTTGAGCGAGGGCTTGGTCGTAGGCGCCGAGGGCCGCCTCGTAGTGTCCCCCCTTGGCCAGGGCGTTGCCTCGGTTGTAATGGCCGAAGGGGTCGTCGAAGGCCGCGAAGGCGGCCGCGGCGGCATCGAATTCCTGGTTACGGTAGAGGGCCGTGGCCCGCCACCGCGGATCCTCGAAGCGGGCGAGGGCCGCTTCCGGCGCGCCCCGGCGCAGGGCGTGGAGCCCGGCCTGGTCGTCGTTTAGGTACCAGGGCGCTTCTGCGGCCTCCGCGGGGGCGTTCGTCACCAGCGCGAGGGACGGTACCAAGAACAGCGCAGCCAGCCGCCCTCGCTGGAAGGCCAGGAGGGCGAAGACCAGCAGGGGATAGACCAGCCAGGGCCCGGAATCGACCCACAGTTCAAAGGACGAGTCCGAGGCCTCGGCATCGCTCAGCGCGCGCTCCGCGGCCCCCAGGGCGGCGAGATCGGCGCCCTGGGGGTCGAAGGGGGCATAGCTGCCGCCGGTGGCCCGGGCGAGGCGTGCCAAGGCATCGTTATCGAGGCGTGCCAGAACGCGGCGTCCCCCCTCCTCAAGGAAGCCGGAACGACCCAGAGGCG
>Ga0255760_10002737_pt1 | contig 16106 bp, 23 predicted proteins | sample 071ome_25_FD_179960 | JGI IMG/M metagenome (GOLD analysis project Ga0255760, IMG submission 179960) | Coastal salt marsh microbial communities from the Groves Creek Marsh, Skidaway Island, Georgia - 071410BT metaG (version 2) | ecosystem: Environmental > Aquatic > Marine > Intertidal zone >... | reverse complement strand
GAGACTTTTCCTTTTTCCATGGTCCCAATTTGTTAAAGTATAAGTAGACTAATACAGCAGTTACTAATATAACTATTACCAAAAAAATTAGCAATGCATTCATTATTTACTACTACTATACATTTTTATTTTTTTTGTGTATAATTTCGTCCTCGTCCTCGTCCTCGTCAACTTCAACCTCAATTTCCTCTTCAATGTATTCGTATTCCGAACCAGGGTCACTTTTCTCGTCTTCCTCTATGGCTCGACGCAAACGTTCCTCGAGCGTTAAACCGTCAATAACCGTACCGACGTACTCGTCATCGGGCATATCGGGATCGAGGACGTCGCCGTGGGCCAAACACACGTAACACGGCTCGCTCGGCGTTTCACCCGGGTCGTGATTGTGCATGGGCATTTTCTTTGTAACGGGTTTCTCCTTTCCAATACCGCGTTTCCTCTTCGCGGGAATAGAAGAGTGTTCCCCCTCCCTTCCTCCTTCTCCCCCGCTACCACTACTACCACCACCCCCAGGTTCGACGGTACCCGAAGAACCCAAAGTTTTGGCGTGTTGTTTACACGTATCGTAACCCGGTAAACACCACTTCTTACACCGATCACCTTTCTTCGTATGGCATGTACACTGAACTTTAGGCTCCTCGGGTTTCTTTTCCATAACCTGACGTTTTTGTTTCGGTTTTTCCAAAACCTCGATCTTCTCGCGTAAAACCTTTACCGTATCCACGAGCTCACACATTTTCTCGCGGAGGTACTTATTTTCTTCTTCAGATTTACTGACCTTTTCAATAAGTGTTTGAAGTAACTTATTATTGGAAAGGACACTGTTGTTTATCTTATCCATGTGACTATTAGAGTCACGGACGACGTTAATGAGAATAGTTTCGATAGATTCCGACATTTTTTATTTATATTTTTAAACTATTTTTATTTCACTTAGGTTATTATCTCCATTGACAAATTTTATATTCCTTCCACGAACCCCCAAAACGACCACCTTCATCTTTTTCTCTACACTCTTTTTTATCATCGTTTAATTTATCACATTTGAATGGCCAACCTCGATCCTCAATTTCGTGTATCCACTTCTGATCATCATACACATCATCCCATCTTTCCATAAAATTTTCATACACTGGATTATCTAACGGATTATCATCAAAAGTTCTGTGCCATGGTTTACAAGTTGGAGTGTATTGTTTAGCTGGTTCAATTTTAGTATTAGCTCCAAACATATAGTTTACACGTTCTAGTGGTTTTTCCCATGAACGATATAAACCACTACCACCCATTTCTCGACTTAAGTTTATGTTGAAATCATCGTCCCACTTATCAAGTCTAATCCAATACGTAAACTCGTATTTCTTACCTCTATCAGGATTAAGATCATTCACTTTTTTAAAAGTTTGAAAATTATAAAATTGATGTTTCAAAGGTTCGTTGTAATTTTCTTTTACAAACAAGGAATTATAATCAGGTCCCTTATTAGATGAAGAAAATTCCCAATAATGTCTATCCCCACTACTTCGTGGTGTATAAGTAATAACAATTTTAACCATATGTACACCGGTCGTCTCTTCGTCAAAGAAATCACCAATAATATCATTTTTTGATCCTAAATTAGACGTCGTACCCGCCTTTACCAAGTAATAGTCGACTATATTTTGCTCATAAACCTGCGGTAAATTCTTATAAATACTAGTTTTATATACCTCATATCTAACAAGGGGGTAATACATAGGCATTTGAGTTACACTCGAAAAGTTAGATGTAAATTCATCACTACCAGGGGTTTTATAACTAACATTTATATCACCCGTACCTTTAGAGTCCTCAAAAACTACTCTAAAAAAGTACGATTTACCAGCTTCTAAATCTATAGTACCGGTACCTAACGAATTGAAAATGACATTTTCTCCGTTCATACTTATTTTCACATCCACATCCCCATCTGTTTCTGATTTAAAAGTATATTCACCACCTGTTTCGGGTACAAAAGCACCTTCCCATAAAACAACATATTTTTTTTCGGGTGAATCTACACCAATACTTTCTTTTAAACTTGATATGTTATTACACATACCACTACTTGTTTCTTCATTATAATATAAAAGTCTACCATATTCAGAGTCTTCAAAATATCTCCATGTTAAATTGGCAAATGTACTTATTGTTATTTTTTGTTCATAAGAATTATTAATATACACGGAATAGGATTTTATCGTATTAGTTTGTTGATTCCACTCAAAAGTTTTTTCTGTATCACCCGTCTTAAATTGGTAATTTAATACAGCTGGATTTCCATATATTTTTAAAGTATAATAAGGGTCCGCGTTAACAATATCTATTACTTTTAAAGTTACCTTACCATCATTGTTTACATTTTTTAAAATTTTATAGGAAATAGGAGGAGGTTTTATTTCAAAATTCACCGAACTAACATTTTTAGTGTTCATGTATAAACCGTAACTTTTATTACCGTAAGAAGTCTCATACCATTCGAATTCAAGGGTAGTACCGGCATCGTTCTCCGTAAACTGATGTTCGACTTTATCTCCAATTTTGAGTGTATAGTAAGGGTCTGGGTTAGTAATACTATATAAAGTTACAGTTACTTTCTTAGTTTCTTCGTCTACGTATACTGTTTTAGCATTGTATGTAGGAATGGGTGGAGGTAAAGTTAAGAGAGGTTCGTAATCAAACGGGGTCAAGTACCCGTCGAATGTATCTTTCCAACCATTATAAGGTTCATAAAACTTAACATTAATTTGATCACCACTGTTATTTTCACTAAAATAAATTTCAAGTTTGTATGTTTTATCTTTTTCTAAATTTTTAATACCATATCTACTTCGCATACCATGCATCCCCCCGTTATCCACAACTTTAACACCGTCTATGTATAGATAACTCATATCATTAGATTCTGTTTTAAAAGTAAATGTACCTGTTTTTTTAGGTACGAAATACCCCGTCCATTTCACACCGTAATTATCTTTATTATTATTATCCAATAAAGTACCACCCGTACCATCAGTCTTATTTTTTATAGTTTTTGTAAGTCCAGACTTATTAGGTGTTGAATCTGAAAACCAACTAACATAAGCTAAATATCCGTCGTCTTCAAACAATTGCCAAACAAATTCACCCGTTCTATCAATTTCAGGTTCAATGACAATAATTTCACCAACGGCATCTTCCGGTATGTTTACAGGGTCATTATATTTAAATTTCTTTTTTATGAAATATTCTTCATTTTCTAAAGTTTCAATTATTGATTTTGAATAAAAAAATAAATACCTTGATTCTTCCGACGTCGTTATAATTTGTATTTTATGCGTTTGATCTTTTATAAACATATAATTTAATTCATCTACCCTTGTTGTTCCCCATAATAAATCAGCGTCAGAGTCAATATTAAATTGTAATTTTCCATCAATATAAATTTTCATAAAATCATTATCACTTTTAATTTGATAATCAATCCATGAAAATAAATTTATCACTTGATTAGCGTAAAAGTGTCCTTCATAATACAAAGTACCCTCAGAAGTACTGTCAAAATCATTTGAGAACCTAAAATCTATTATAGGATCATACGAATTCCGTGGCCCCAATGTTTCAACAGTTCCAGAATTATCTGGAACAAGGTCTTTTAATTGCGATACACCTTGAATTTGTTTCTTATAATATTTCCAGGAATAGTATGCTTTTTCTGGTGGAGGTACTGTGAATTGTACATCACTTAACGCTATACCAAAATCACTATACACAAAATCCTTTTCGGTTATGAAATGGTTTGTATCTTCAGTGTTATAATATACCTTAAGTTTATTAGTTCCAGTAATGTCTACATCAAACGTTTTGTTATCGATTAGTTTGGTATTATCAACAGTTGTAAAGTTTTTAAACATAGTATCAGGATCAATACCCTTTTCAAATTGTTTTGTATGATACTTTTCACCTTTTTTGTTTACGAATACAAATATCCACTTCTGAACGCTATTTTCTATACCCGCCTTATTACTCCACTGTACACTATAATCATTTACTGTATATCCATAACCCTCCTGTCTATCCTTTTTTCTTACTTGACATAATACTAAAATGATAAATAGAATGATAGCTATTAAAAGTATCATTTTATATATCACGAGATAATTTTTAAAAATTTATAACATGTCTATAACAGGTCTAGAAGGTGTTGGTGTTGACGATTGTACTTTTGGTCTGTTTTTTTTAGATGTTGATGCTTTACTCATCATATTTCTTACCCACCAAACGAGAAAAACTACAAATCCTAATAAAACGAATCTTATGAATATATCTTGACCGTCCATTTTTTATATTATACTATAATAAAAAAATGCGCCCTGTGACAACAGTATTTACAGAAGCACTTTTCATAGGTTTACTACTCTACTTTATAGTTATGTTTATGTCGAGATACGTATATAAAAGCGAGACGGTTTTGATAGTATCAGGGGCGTTAGTACATTTATTATTCGAGTATTCGCCTTTCGGCAATATTAACGAAAAATGGTGTAAAATGATATTTAATTAAATAAAAGTATCGGTATCGTTATCGTTCATTTCTTCTAAAAGAGAATCTCTATCGCGACAAAGGTTAAACAGTTCGTCGTTCAAATCTCTCAGTTTATATTCTATCTCTTCGTTATACGAATTCAAATAGTTTTTATAAAATTCGCGCTCGTTACCTACATCGTACCCTTTGTCTATGAGAACACCTATAGTATACCTATATAACCGTATTCCCATATCCGAAGCGTATTTTCTCACGGCATCTCTCTTAACAATGTTCGTTATTCTTTGTCTCGGTTTGGTTTTTCTGATCATAGTTTCAGTTTCGAGTATTCTATTATCGATACGACGTAACTCGGCCTCGTCATATTCTCTTTGTCTTCTTCGTAACCTTTCTATATCAGATTCAAATGAAGTACCGTCGTCCACGTTTTCTCTCGGTACCCGAATATACGGTAAAACGGAGCCCACGAGATTAAACCTATCTTCCAAGGTAAAAGACTCATCCGGTCTCGCCAATAATTCGTCGAGTTCGTCGGCGTCTGCGGTCGGTAAATCTACATCCATCTGTACTACTTCATCTTCATCGTCATCCGAATCGTCTTCGTAATACCGACGCCTGTGCCTTTGTCCATTTTCGGTGGAAAATGGTGTAGGTATATCGAAAGTATCGTCACGCATGTTTACGCGTAAGTGGAACGTATTTTCATCGTCCGATTCGTAATTCGAGTTAGGACGCGAAACGCACTCGTGTACCTTCTTTATAGAATTACACATCTCGAGGTAATCACCCTCGGGTATTATCTTTGAGTTCAAATCTATCAAACGCATCAAGTTAGTAAGTTCATCCATTTTGTTTTTGTTTTTGTTCTTTTTCTTGTTTTTTATTTTTATTTAGTTCAACTTAGGTTTGGTACATTCACGTTTATAGAGTTATATTCGTTTACGACGTTCTGAGTAGAGGATAAAAAATGAATAACACGGTTCATCTCATTATCTATGTTATCGAGCTCTTGTATCTGTAAATACCTTAACCCTTCTCTATACTCATTAGTCACACGTAAAAATTCCTTATAAAATACATTTTCGTCAGGTATGTGTCCTTCACTTTGTAAATCGGTTAAAGTCATGTTCTCGTCTAAACCTAAAATAATACAGTACGATTTTATAGCTTCATTTTTAAAGTTTTGTGTTATTCTTTTCCTCTTTTTGGAATAAATCAAGGCGCGACGAAGTTCCCTTTTCTTACGAACTAATACCATACACCGTTCGTAAATAATATCCATTGGGTTTACACGCAAACTTGTAGGTAAAGTTCTCACGCGTCTACTTCTCTGTTCACCCCTAAAAATGTCGCGAAGTTTATTACACATTTCTAAATAATCACCCTCAGGTAATTCGTCGGAATGGTTATCTATAAATGTCATGATTTTTTGTAATGCTACATCATTCGAAGAAGTCATATTATATTAGTGTTTATTTTTTTTAATTACAATATTGTTGTAGTCTTCTAGATAAGATCTGTAAAACTCTCTCTCGTTGGACACACACGGGTCTTTTTGGTAGAGCATCTTCCACGATTTCACGTTCTTCAGACCGAGTTCACGTGCACGCGTTCGAACCGCCCAGGCCCTAACTTTTTCGTTTATTACTTTTCTCGGACGATCCATTTTCATACTTTTACGTCTCACCGGTGGTGGTTTTTTATCATTTTTTTCGAGACACTTTATTTTTTCCCGAGCTTTTTTCAACTCTTCCCTGAGAAACTTTCGTTCCTGGTATACCTTTTCGAGTGTTTCTTCGATTATACGAATGTCTGCAAAAATGCTTTTCGTCATTTTTTGAAAGTAAAAGAAGTGCTTCTACCGCTTCTCCGATATTTTTGTGTTTCAAACAGAATCCGTTTTTACCAGCTCGTGAAATGCAAGACTCGTAAGAACAGTTTGGTCTCATGTGATATAAAAATAAATAGTTTAAGTTTAACTTAGGCTTCGGAATCACTTACAATTTCACCTTCCTCAATTTCATCTTCTTCAGTTTCTTCACCATCGTCAAATTCGCTTTCTTCGTCGCTTTCAACAACACTACCGTTATAATCATCAATATTTTCGGGTAAAATGTCCCTGAGCATTTTCCAGTTTACGTAAGGTGTGAGTTGGTAATCGTCGATGAGATCGTCTAACGAAATTTTATCGGTAACACCCCAATCGTCATCGAATACCCAGCGCCAATACCCGACGTTAGTTTCCTTTATTTCTAAAGGAAATAGTTCCACGGAAAAGTGTTGGTTTTCGCGGTACCCGGATTCTTTCAAGTCGTTAACTTGTTCTTCCATGTAAATGTTATACATGTGTTCGAGAATACCAATAGGTACGTCTTTAGTCGGGATTTTAGGTTCGTGAAAAAACGTTATGAAATGTGCTTGTCCATAAGACATCTCAACCTTTTTCTTATAAATGCCCATATACGCGAGAAATTTTTTATTGTTATGAGGGACGAGGTGTTCCGGGTACCCAAAATCGGCGCGCAAAGCGTACACTTCGGAATTTTTAAAACATAAATTAGAACAAAGATCGTTCAAGTGGGGAAGTCTAATGAGCGTGGTACAGTTTTTCATAAGTTCGTGTGTAAGTGTAGTCATTTTTATATATTTCAATTACGTATTAAATGTTTAAGTCCATTTCCATATCTTCGTGTTTAAATTGGTAATCAAGAACACTCAATCGTTCTTCTAACCTGTGTTTCTTTATAAACGCGTTATACTTGGAACGATCGGAAGAAAACTTTTCGTTATAGTATACTTGCCAAAAATTGAACCAGGTATTCGAAATACCAATAAGGGGAATCAAAGTAACTTTTTCCTGGTCTGATATAACCTTCAAAGCCTGTTGAATAATGCCAATTGGTTTATCGTCTTTGGTTTTTTCCTCGTGATAGTGACAGAACCACTTCACGTCTTTTTCTTCTGTGTTTATAAGATACACGTGCCCGATATACTCAATACCTTCCGGTTTAAACTCTTCGGGAAACCCGGTTTTAGTCTTAATACCCCATACCTCAACCTTATTTTCAATAGCCGGGTAATGCGAAGATGCAAGACCATCAAGTTCTGGACGCCTCTCTACAAGAATGTTCGACTTTACGAATTGGTAAAAAATATCAGACATTTTTATTTCTTATTTTTTTTATTATTATTCTTCACTTAGGTCTTCTTCACCATCTTTTAATAACAAAAGTTCTTCGGCAACAATCTGGTAAAAAGCTACTTTATAAGCTAAAAACCCGAAAAGCGTCGCGCCCATATTAAAATCAAAAGGCATATCCACGGAGTTCCAAGACGATTCCAAAAGTGCGGTTACTACAGGTATCAGCATTCTCTTATTAAGACCCGACGATTTTTCTATATTATCTACGTAAGAAGATAAAGAATCAACGTATGCGTAAGACGCTAGTGTTCCTAGTGTAGCTGATAAACCGTCCACGGGATCTTGAAATATAAAATGGTACGCAGAAACCATAGAGCCATACTTTAGTGTCGAACTCTTAATTTTGTTCTTAATTTCTTCATACTCGGCTAAACTTTCTTTTCTTTTCGTAGGACACGATATTCTTAGAGTTCTAGTGTACGGATTTATTACGGATAACAACATTTAGGATTAAAATATATAAAAGTATACTTTTTAAATAACATATGTATAATAAAATAATAAACACGCTAGGATGGGTAGGGTGTACACTACTCACTTTAAACATGATACCTCAAATATACAAAATTCATATCACTAAAAAAGCCGGGGATATAAGTACGACTTTTATAGTGGTAAACATATTCGGATTAGTATCGTATTCCATTTACGGGTGGTACAATAATTTGGTACACATTGCAATATCAACAACACTAAGTTCGTTTTTTAGCGTGTATATGTTAACACTAAAATATTTATATACGAACCAAGAATTCGATTAGATTAATAAAATGATATTTTTTTTAAAAATTCGTTTTCTTTCTTTTCAAAGTCTTCACATCTTTTCTCACACTCGTATAACCTAACTTGTATTTCAGTAAGTTTATCAGTGTGATTAAATTCAACTTTTTTTACAGGTGAAACCGACCATTTAGAACCATACCTTCTTATATATTCAATTTCTTTTTTGTTATTTTTTAATTCTCTCAAAAGCATGTCTCTGTATTGACACGCGTAATTGTTAAATTCTTTACACTCAAATTCCCCGTAACAAAATTCTTCGTACGCGAGTAAACGTATGTGTTCATCTAATTTTCCCCCATTTTTCTCTCCATTTCCTAACCAACGTTTCGAACTTTTTAGTTGGGAATGATGTATCTCCTCTGTACAATCTTTTTTTTCTTGGTGCATCCGGACACACAAGTTCCTTTTCGTTTGCTTTTTCAAAGATAATTCTCTGAACGTCTTCGGGTAAATCGCGAGTCGCTTGAACAAAAGCGAGTTTGTATTCATACGTATGTAATTTTGAGTCGGACATTGCATTTTTAATTTTATTTTATTTTGTTTTTAAAAATAAAAAATGGTATCTCTAACTTAGGTTTATTTTCTACATTTATAAGGAAAAAGTACTGTATCATTCCAATCAAATTCTAAAACAATATTTTCACCGGCTTCATTCCTTGCATATACAAGTTTAGTGTACGGTTTTTTACGTTTTTCTGGATATTTAAAGTATATGTTATTCTGTGATGAGGATGATGACGAGGACGAGGACGAAGTCTCGTATATTGTATTTCTAATGGGGTTTATCATTCGACAAAAACTCGAATATATGTTATACATGCTTACTATTCGCATAGTTTTTTTATATAATATAATTAGAAGATGGTGTCTCTCCAGGACTTACCAAAAAAAATTCAATACCTTGTCATAGAATCGGAATTCGTTAAGGGTACTAATAATTCGTTTTCTATAGACCTTACACTCGAGTCCAATTTACACGTCGAGGAAATATCACAAGTTATAGGTATAAAACCAGTTGACTTTTATGTCACGCAAGTAGGTGATAACGACACGACCGGCAGTACTAACGTTGCTAAATATGTAGACATAATATGCCCGGATGTTCCTAAACGAGCTCAATTACTAAATGAACGTAACGGTCAAATACTCGCGCGTGTACCTTTAGAAAGAAGTTTTACCGGGAGTAATTCTTTCATAATACGTGATAAGCAATGGCGTTCTTTTCAAAGACAAACGAATTATTTCAATCCCATATCTATACAAAAACTACACTTCGAAATGTACGAATCACAAGGTGACGGTGATTATAAAACACTTCAGCCGGATGCATCGTGGTATATGGTTTTAGAAATAACAACCATAGACGTTAAAGAAAAACCTGTAAACAGAGAAGTTCAAATTTTAGAGGCTTTAGGTAAACTTATAGGCAAGATCGACGAACTCAACGTAAACGTTAAGAAACTTCCCGATAAGCACGATATAGAAAAGATGGAAGCCAAAAAGAAGAAAAAATACCCATTTAGGTATTTAGTATTATTTATGGCTCTACTATTAGGTGGTTTTTACTTTGTAAAAAATAAATTTATTCCTTCACAACCTTCTTTTTAACAACACGTTTAACCGTTTTCTTTTTTGGAGTTTCTGGTTCTGGAACTGGTTCTGGAGCTGGAGTTGGTTCTGGAGTTGGTTCCGGAGCTGGTGTTGGTTCTGGTTCTGGAGCTGGAGCTGGAGTTGGTTCTGGAGCTGGAGCTGGAGCTGGAGTCTCTTCCCTTGGTGGTTCGATGTGGTCGACAATCTGAGTGAGTATACTGTACAGTTTATCGACACGTACTTTAGACCTAGCAAGTTCTTGGGTAATTTGTTCTCTTATAGATTCCATTGCGTAATATATATAAAGGAAATATTATCTTTATACTAAATGTTATTCATAGGACCGACACTTCTGAGTGGTATAGGTCAACATACCAAAAAATACCTCGACATTTTTCCTGATAGCGAGTATATAGAGATACAGGGCGAAATACCGGAGTGTGAAAATGCATTTATATTTGCCTTACCAGTAGAATACTGGTTAAATAAAATACCAGAAATAAAAAAGAAAATTAAAAACATAACGTGTATGACCGTATGTGAAACTGAAACGGTGCACGAAGATTACGGGAAACTCTTCGAACTTTTCGATAAAATAGCAGTTCCAAGTGAATTTTGTAGAAAAATTTTCAAACGACAGTTTCCTGATAAACATTTTTTCGTTATACACGCACACATACCTTACAAAAAACCATACACGTTTTACCACATTGGTAACGTATACGATCCGAGAAAAAACTTTAATAAAATTTTAGAAGCTTTCATACGTTTAAACAAACCAGATAGTAGACTTCTGGTAAAAGCTACGTGTAATCAAGAAGTAAAATTAAATATACCAAACGTCGAAATAATAAACGGCCTGATAAACGACGAGGAAATGGAAAAAATACACGCCATAGGTGATTGTTACGTGAGTTTTTCTTCGTCTGAAGGTGTTGGTATGGGAGCTGTTGAAGCCGCACTAAGAAACAAACCTGTTATAATAACAAAATATGGAGGTGCGACGGAATATATAAGAACACCTTACGCAATAGACTGTGAACTTCAGGAAATACCAAGGGATGATTTCTTATACAAGGAAGGTATGCTTTGGGGTAAACCAAACTACGAGCAACTCTTGAAGTTCATGGAAGACGTTTATACGAAAAATATACGATATTACGAACACCCAAAAACACACATGATAACATCAAAAGAAAACGTTTTAAAAGAATTCCTCATTAACGTAATTGGTGACGAAAACGATCAAACCAGTGAGAATAGCACCGGAAGTGAGTGATCCTTTTTGGGCTATGAGCATTGCGACAATATCGTCGATAAACTTAACGTTCGTGGGTTTCTTTAAAACTTCGGGAACGACTTGGGAAATTAAAAGGTAAAGCGCCATTGAAATTATAACGGGTCTGAGTGTTCCTTGATCTAACATTTTATTATAACAATATTTTTTTAAAATCCGGTTTTACACCTAAACTAAACTTAGAAGATTTACTATTCGTATCGTATGAATGTTTCTTACAAAACCGTCCACACGATGCTTTAAAACTACACTTTTTTCCACTCATAGTTGTAGCTTGACATATATTTGAAACGTGTCTATTTTCAATAACTTTATCAGGGACTTCCTGGAGTATCACTATACTCTTTTTGGTTCTCAAATCGTCGTATTTTTTTCTAGATTCCCTAAGTTTATGAATACTTCTCGCGAACCTTTCACACTTTTCTTCGTGTGTTTTATAAAAGTTCTTAGCTATTTCGAAATCTTTTTTAGAATATTGCATTTTTAAATCTTAATTTATAATATTTCTTGCCTCGACTAAGGTTGCCAATGAACACACATTTATTATCAAGTATGGAAAATAGTAAAATAAATATTCAAATGCATTAATAACTACACATACCATTACTAAACATATCATGCACATAGCGTGTACAACTACCAAATATTTAACACCAGAATATACACCAATCATACAAATAAAGGAAAGTATGGTATTTATAAGGTTTATTATGTTTTGTATAAAAATAAATGAAAATAAGGTAACTAAAAAGAAACACTCGTGAACATGTGACATGTATTTAGTAAAAACTTCGTGTACTTCAACTTCCCTATCTACCTCTACACTCGCTTGTTCTATATCAAACGGTTCTGGCCTCTGTTCTTCTGTATTTACACCTATACACACTGTACCATCTGGTTGTGTTACCTGATTATAATACATAAAAAGATAAAACTTTTAAATTTTATGTATATTAAATGCAAGGGATTTTGTAAAATATGTAACAACCCTTTAAATCCTTACATAAAATCAAATGATTTTGAAATAAGAAAAATAATAAGAAAATACAGGAAAATAAATCCTATTTTTATATGTAATAACGATTGTTTTTATAAATTTTTTGGACTTAAACTTAAAAGAGTTTGTTATTCATGCTTTGTGCGTTTCAAAAAACCGAGTATGACAAATCTACGCGATAGAGAAATAGGTGCAATAAAAGACCTTCAAGAACATAAACCCTTATCCTTATCTTCTACGGAAATATACACGTGGTTTATAAATTTACAAAATTACGTTAAACGACATTTAAAAAATTGTTTATTATAAGTAGTATGTGTGATACGGACACAGGACCAAACACGGGTTCCATAATTTCTTTAAATGCTATAGGAAAACAAGACACGTATCTTTTGGATAATAATAAAGAAAACTCTCTTTATAACTACGAACAAAAACAACACTCTAATTTTACTAAATTTCATAGGAATTTTAACGTAAACAGACCAAATGATCAAGTTATCAGTGATAACTGGCCTTTTGGCGAGACTATAAAAATTACACTCAACCCAAGAAACATGGGCGATCTACTTTCTAACATGTACCTCTCTATAAATTTACCCGGTTTATCAGGTGGTAGTGAATATTTTGCGGACCAAATAGGAAGACACATTGTTAAGTCAGTAACTATGCGCGTTGACGAATTAGTCGTTGAAAAGTATCACGCAGATTGGGGTATACTATATGACGAATTATATTTAGACGAATCAGAAAAACGAACTAAAAGATATACCATAAACAGAAACTTGGCAGAAGATACATCACTCGAGCTAGGTAATCAACTGTTAGGACAATACAAATCTAAAATACTTATTCCAATACCATTATTTTTTTCGAGAAAGTATGAAAGTGACGAGTATGAAACTAATAAACCAAACCGACCGTATTTTCCCACATGTGCTATACACAAACAAAAAATAATATTCGAGTTTGAGTTTTTTCCAAAAGAATTTTTTACGAACTGTACGGGTGCACTTTCTCTCGAGAGTTTCGATATAATAACAGAGGAAATAACTCTAGATTCGAGTGAACGTACATACCTGTCAAATAAGAAACAGACATTCATAACAGATATAGTTAGAAAACACCCAACCACGGAAATCGAGGCTGGTAAACAAGAAACTAAACTCGAACTCGTACCAAACGTACCCGTAAAAACACTTAATTGGTTTTTTAGACGCGAAGAGTTTGAAAATGAAAAAATATCCGAAGGTGGTGGTACAACGCTCAAATCAAATCTATTCGCGAACCGTTACAACTTTTCATCAAACTCAGAATACTCAATTACCAATGAATTTTATAATCCAGTAATGACGAGTGCTAAAATATACGTAAACGGTCAAGATATACCAAACATTCAAGATAGTGATCACAAATATTTTAAGTATGTGGTACCATTTTCGAGTAGATTATCCCGACCTTTACGAAATATATACACGTATGCTTTCTCGATGAATCCGATTAATGTGGAACCATCGGGAAGCTTGGACTTTAGTCAACTACAATCAAACAGGACTGTTTTAGACGTTAAAATCAAAGAAGGACTCACGAATAACTATAATCTACACTTGTATTACGTAGGTTATCAAACTTTTGTTTTTGAAAATGGATTCATGAGACTCGCTTACTAAACAATTCGGTCTTGTTTTGTTTTATATAATTTATTATGTTATTTTTTATGCACCATCTGATAAAATTCAACTGCGCCACGGTTGTGTGAATTTCATCATTTGTACCAGGTATAGTATAACTAATTTTAGAAGACCTACAAAAGGGGTCGAATAACTTTTTACTATAGCCATCTAAACTAGACTTATAAGCACAGTGTACACTAAATATTTTGCCATCACCAGTCTTATATGATAGATTGGTTTTTTTAGAGTAATTCGTAATAAACCATTCAAGGTTACGTAAAGATATACCACCGGATTTGTTTAGTATTTGACTAAGTATAGTTCTATTTTCAGGCACTTTGTAAAATGTATCGATCGAGTTTAATAGTATGTCTGATTTATTCATATTATCTTATACGTTATTCGTTTTTATTTTTTAAGTAAGCTTAATCCCTACCAAAACATCTTTCCCTTCTAAACACTTATCATAATTTTTATTGGAATACGTAGGTGGTGGTAAAACACCACGGGTATATTTAGGTATTTTAGAATTTCTACACGTACCACATTTGTTATCATATTTTTCCATATTGATACATAACTTACTTTGTTTGTTATCCTTATCTATTCGTATAGCTCTACAATAATTAGACTGTGTCTCTAAAGAGTGAAAATATGGTTCAACACGATCAAGTTTTTTATTAGACGATATAGCTATTATAGGTGCAATCTCCTTACGTAAAAAAACATCACTCTTTTTTACTATATCATTGCGTAATATTCTATGTTTCATTTTAATATCGTAATCTTGTGGTTTTTCGACGTTTAAGTGTAAATCCAATGCATCGAACGTGTTTGGACGTTTGAGGCGAGGTGTATCTTCACACATACTTTCTAATATAGATTTCGTTTTCAACGCAATTTCATATCTTACACTCGTGTCTATGTATTGTTCTTCCATATCATGAATTCGTTCCGAATTTTTAAGCCTTTTGTTTGAAAAAATCACTTATCTTTCTTTGGTTAGGATCGTCTATAAGTTTCTTTCTTCTGTTTGGTTTAGCTCTCGTTATTAGTTCCCCGAATATTTCTTCCTTAGGATCGTCAAAGAGAGGTTCTATCAAATCACACACGGGGTTCAAAAACTTGTTCAGAAAATAGTACGGGTAATCTACGGGTAAATTGTGTTCCTCGGCGTATTTTGGATCCTCGGCTTTCTCAAACGCCTTCGCTTTAGGGTCGTGTGTTTTAAGAAGTATATACGGAACTCTATCACCAGATTGTGGTTCGGAACCGGGTTGTCTCGCGCGCATTTTATTACGAACCTGTACGTGCGATAAGTTATCCGACTTATACGAATCACCCAATTGTTGAGAAAGAATAAGCTTCTCGTTAGGTACCTCACCTTCGAGAAGTTCTATAGCACGTTGTAATGCCAAAGCTTTGGGAGGACCCGTATCGCTACTCTCTAAAACGACATCGAGTAACTCTTTACACACTTCTCTCACATGTGGTGTGTTGTCACGACGAACAAGTTGAAGACCCTTAACATCTATATAGTCCATATTCATGTTCCCATCTTTACCTTTTGTCCAAAGTTTAGCCGCGTACCGTTTCTTTGAGTACAAAAAGTAAGGACAATATACCTTCTCCAGTTCAAGATTGTTCGGTTTTTTAAATAAGTGCGTACACTCTTCAGCAGCGCGCTCACCGAGTTCCCAACTATACTTTATAGCTTCTTCACCTTGACGATCACCTACGTCAAATTCAACCATGACAGAATCTGTATTATGTACTACGAGATCACCTGGTCCAACGTGAAAATGGTGTGATTTTGTTGTTAAATCGTATACATACCCATCAGTCTCACCCAAACATTCAAGTTTTTTAATTTTTATAGGAGATTTTCTTTGTAAAGACTTTGTCCATGTTTGTCTAAAAACATTTACTTTATCAGTACGTGTATTTATAGAAACATTGTACCCCAATTTTCGTCCTAACATGTACATTCCCATGCTCCCTTCTTTACCCTTTACATCCAT
>Ga0255760_10002736_pt1 | contig 16117 bp, 9 predicted proteins | sample 071ome_25_FD_179960 | JGI IMG/M metagenome (GOLD analysis project Ga0255760, IMG submission 179960) | Coastal salt marsh microbial communities from the Groves Creek Marsh, Skidaway Island, Georgia - 071410BT metaG (version 2) | ecosystem: Environmental > Aquatic > Marine > Intertidal zone > Salt... | reverse complement strand
TGCCAAATAACGAGAAGTCGAAGACAATCCACTTCCAATGCACGTGTTCGTTCGGCGAAAGCAAGTATACGTACGCAACAGCACGCAGGTGCCGACACGTGGTCGCTGAAAGACTGCTGGAAGATGGTTTTGACAACTCGGATTACTTGCGCATCGAACCAGCGCGCCAGCCGGGGCGCCCACCCCGTATGGCGCACTTTCTCGCGCGCGAGTAAACGTCCAAGACGAGTTAAGTTGATTCAGCCGCGCGGAAGCGACGGCGTGGCAGCGTCTTCGACTCCGCGCGGCTGAATGACGACAAATTTCGTTCAAAAAAGATGTTCACGTTGAGGGCCCCCACCCCGCGCACGTGAACACCAAGTACGACGAGCATTTACCGTAAATCAGGCTTCGCGCGAGTAAACGTCCAAGCCGAGTTAAGTTGATTCAGCCGCGCGGAGTCGAAGACGCCGCCACGCCGTCGCTTCCGCGCGGCTGAATGACGGACGACAATTTTCATTCAAAAAAGGTGTTGACGACGGTTGACGGCCCCCGTTCGCGTTAAAAATGAATACGGCGGCGCCCGTAAGTACGCGCACACCACTCTACTCGGGCTGGTGGCCTCGAAATCTACTAAACGCCTCCATATAGTCGTACACACGTACAACTCTATGGGGTTTGTAGCTCAATTGGTAGAGGTGAGTCATCTCGATCGTCGATCGACTGTTCGCGGGTTTACTACGAGTCGCGAGTGAACCGTACAAGTACGACGTTCCGAAACTGACAAAAAGTGCTCTGTGCTTCTCAAATATCAGCGCGCGCTTCGCATGCGCGAGGTACCGGGATCGAAACCTGGCAGATCCAACATATATTACCTTTTTTAAGCCTATCAAGTATTTTCCATCTTTTCTGATAAACTTTTTAGGGTTTAGGCAGATCCAACATATATTACCGGCGGGTTTACTATGCGCCATTGTATATGAAGACTGATCAATACTTGTATCGTACTATCTTAGTGATAGTACTATCTTTAATATTAATTACTTTTCAATATATTAACTTTTTTAAGACCATCACAGAGCATTTTTATGTAGTAGACCTCGACCGAACTCGACCGACGGACGGCACAGGGCGCCGCGCGACCGCGGCGATGGCGTCGACGTCGGCGCGCGTCGTCGTCGTCGGCGGCGCGCGCGCCGAACGAACGAGGCCTCGGAGTCGAAGTCACCGCGCGCGCGCGTCGTCGAGCTCGGAGTCGAAGTTGCCCGAAGGCGACGACGCGTCTCGCACGGCGTCAGCGGTGAGCGCGCACCACTGGAGCGTGAAATTAAAAAGCCCGTCGTCGTCGTCGTCGTCGTCGTCGTCGTCCACGCACGACTCGTCTCGTTTCAACTTTGGACACATCACGGGAACGACGGACGTGCTTCGCGACGGCGACAACGCGACGTTGGTGTCGGATTTCGACCTCGTGGCGACGTTCGTGGCGCGAGAGTTGGGCTCGGCGGACGAAGACGCGAAAACTCTGATTAATCGCGCGTGCGTCCTGTTGCCGCCTCTGAGATCGAGGTTGAAGACGGCCGGCGCGCCGCTCGTCGCGGAGTTCTGCAGAGACGTCGAGCGTCTCGCTCGGCGGCTGCGAGATTTGCGCGTCGTGTTTCCCACGTGCGACGTGGCGACCATGGTGTGTCAAACGCCGAGGTTGGCTTTGAGCGACGACTTGGACGAATTAGCGGCGAGTTTGGACGAGTTGAGAAAGCTTTTTCCAAAGGCGGGCAAAGACGGTTTACCCGACGTGGACAGGATGTGTCAAGCCGTTCCAAAGCTTTTAGATTACGAGTTCACATCCAAGGCGATCGACGCGCTCGCGGCGAGCGGTTTAGGATACGAGACGCGCGAAGCGGCGGCGGATGCGATTCATCGCGCGCCCAGTCTCGCGCTTCGCGTCGAGTCTGCGCATTTGCGAAGTTCGTATTCGGTCAACTTTGACCAGGCGCACGTCAAGGCGGGACGCGTCCGCGACGCCTCGGACGTCAAGTCTGAAGCGTATTACGACGGTTGTCGTCGTCGCGATCCAGAGTTGCCGTATTGGTGAGCGCACGGTAGCAGTTTGTGCGGAGAACGTCTTTGTACTTTATTTATATATAGATAGCGTGTGTGTGTTGTGTGTGTGTGTTGTTCGTGTGTGTGTGTCTTCGTGTGTGTCTTCGTGGTGGTTCGTTTTTACTCGTGCTTCTTCTCAACGTAGCGGCGGCGTCTATTCCTCATCGTCGCCGCCACCGTACTTTTGCTCCACCTCGTCGACAATCTTATCGAGGTACGGTCCAATTTGCCAGCACACGTATCCCGTCGCCCCAAAGAGCACCAAGACGTCGAAAAGCGCCGGGAAGTGCAACACCGCCAACACGATGGTGATCGTCACCGACGTCGCCACGGCGAGAGAGTATCCCACCACGTTGGCGCTCTCCCCCGCCGGTTCCGCGAGAGAGATGAGCGGGGCCAACCAACCCGGGGCCGGTTTCGACGCATCCGGCGGCACCATGAGATCCGCGATGATTTTTTGCACGTCCGGGCCTTCGGAAGACTCGCCCGCGCGCACCTTGACGGTCGATCCGCGTCTTTGTCGTTCAAAACGGCTCATCATCGTCTTCATCATCGGTGACTTCGCCCGCGTCGTCGTCGCGCGAGCCGGCGCGGCGCGCGTCTTAATCATCGTCGTCGTCGTCGTCGTCATCATCGCGGCGTCGCGCGGCGCTTCTCTCTCTGTCGCCCGGTCGTCCCGTCGGTGACGTCGACGGTTCCAACGGTTCCAACTGCCGCGCCATCAGTCCATCGCTTGTTACTGTTTAGCCATATGATATTTTGCGCGCGATACGATTTTTTTGGATTTGGATTTGGATTTGGATTTTTTCACTCGCGACGCCGACGAACGAACGAACGGGGCGACGCGCGCGCGCGAACACGCGCCGGCGCCGTGATGAGGGCTACACCTGGGAGCAATGTGGTACTCACAATGTTTCTTCAGCGCGAGTAGTTTACTAACGGGAGACCGGCGCCGTTTCCGTTTCCGTTTCCGGCGCGGGCGACTCGGCTGGTCGCTTTTGGCTTCTAGCGAGCATGGTGGACTTTATGAGATCCTTAAAGTGCGGGGAACAGTCGGAGCACTCGCAGCCTCGATTATGGACGTTCTTTTCGCGATCGCCCTTGCTGAATAAGGAAGAGTCGACGAAATCAATGTACGGGGACGGGCCGTCGTTGGAGAGGCCAATCTTGGCGGTGCCCTCCATGACGATGTCGTCTTCGCTGTGAGAAAACGGGTACGATTTGAACATGCCGGCGAAACCCCAGAGGAAGAATGACGTGGCGGCGAGGCTGAGGGCGCTGAAAAAGTCGCCGTAGACGCTCGCGTCGACGGCGCTCGCGAGCTCGAAAGGACTGAGCGACTGAGCGTCTCCGGAATCGCCGAGGAGCGACGCGGTGAAGACGACCGAGGCGCCGACCCAGAAGAGCTTGATTCCGGCGAAAGCGCCCGTGGCCCACATGCCAATCTCGGTGTTGCGCAGCGCCCCTTGACAGTGGGTGCAATACTTGGTGTGCATCTCGTACGTGTCGAAGAGCTTGCTAGAATCGCGCTCAATCGGAGGCATTTGCTCCGTACCGGGCGCCCAAGGAATCGGGCCATTCTTCTCAAACCACTTGTAAAAGAAGATGGTCATCTTGTCCGCCGTGGACGGGGTGAAGACTTGATCCTTCCACTTTTTTGCCAACGCCTGACCATCGCCCTGGGCGATGATCTTTTCCTGTTGGTGCAACAAAACCATGTCTTGGTGTAAAAACGTCGGCCCGAGGACGTGCGTCAGCCACGCCGGAGAGGTGAGGGTGAACAAGTTGAGCTTGAACCAGCGGTGTTGTCGGATCGCGTCGCCAGCTTCCGGACGACGCTGCGCAATGGTGACGACAAAGTGTCGGCACCAGCCCGGTCGAGTCGGCGTGCAATAGTGCGACGTCAAGAAACGACCGCCCTCGTGACGCCAATCAATCTTAAGCAGCGCCGGAGGTTGGAAATCGTACGACGTTTCCGCGTCGTACTTGCCAATGGTGTTGAACGGTGGCACCGCCGGGTCGATGGCGCATCTAAATCCACCCGCGTCGCTCACCGGTCTCTCGACGACGCATTGAAAGCCCGCCGGGTCGTCGTATCTCGATCCCACGAGCGTGTGATGGCTCACGACGGCGTGTGCTGGATCGATCGCATTCTCAAAGAACGCGTTCCAACCGTAGGGTAAATCCCGCACCTGCCAGTGGTTTCTAAACCCGCCGCACGCCGCCCGGCCGCTCTTACCGATGCCTTCGATTTCCGGAACGAGCAACGGCGGCGTCATCATCGCCTCGTTCTCCGCATCCTTCCCGCTCTCGCCCCAGGCCCAAACCAAACCTTGCGCCTCCATCGTCGGTCTCTTAAACGCACACGACCTCACATTTGCCTTGATTCTCTCCTCTTCCTCCGCCGTCGACGCTTGCGGCATCGCCGTACACTTACCCTCTCCGTCGAACCTCCACGCGTGATACGCGCACAACAACGTTCCGTCGCTCTCGACCCGTCCTTCGCTCAACGGCGCCAATCTGTGCGGGCATTTATCCTCGAACACGTTCCATTTCCCCGTTCCATCCTTCCAAACCACGAGATCGACGCCCAAGAGCGTCGTCGGGTGCGGTTTCGTCTCGTCCAACACGTCCACGACGGCCACCGGGTACCACTGCTTGGTCCACGAGTACGCGTTTGGATCCGCCTGAACGACCGCCGCGCGGTCCGGGTTCAACCCAATCGGGTCCAACGTCGAAGACGACGACATCGACGCCGACGCCCGCATCCCACGTCGCGTTCGTCCTCGTCCTACCCCTCCTCGACGCGCGTCGACATCCAACCTCAAAAGCGACGCCACCGCTCTTTCGGATAAGTCACGTCGGCGAGGCCCATCGCGTCGACGTCCGCGCGTCGGTGTCGTCGCCGTCGTCGCCGTCGCGATGGACGTCGTCGTCGCCATCATCGTTCGCGTCGTCTCCGCCTGCGGCTCGTTCCGTCGGTCGCGAAGAAGGGTGTCGATGTGTGACAGCGGTGTCGTCGGTCAGTCTCGTCTTCGTCTTCGTGATGTGACGACGAATGGATGGAGTGAGCGAATGGATGGATGTTTTGAGCGAATGGATGGATGGAATGAGCGAATGGAATGGATGGAATGAGCGAATGGAATGGAATGAATGTGTTTATTATGCGCTGTACGTACTAGCTATGCGTTTATGAAGCGTCACACCGCGCTAACGCTTCTTTTGACCGCGCTTGGACGCGCCCGACGAGTTCTTCTTCGACGCGTGCATCGCCTTGAGCGCGCCGGGCGGGTAGGAAACCTTGACGCCGCCGGGAAGGGTGGTCGACGCGTCAGGTTCGGAGATTGCCTTGAGCGCGGCACGTTCGGCGGGAGTCGCGAACGGGGCTCGGATGAGAATGTCGAGGGCGAGCTTGGTGGCTTTGCCCTTTTTCTGAGATCCCGGAGTGAGCTTCATGCGGTATTTGAGCGCGTTGGACGCGACGAGGGGCGCGCACACCGGCATGGCGTAGAGAATCTCGTCATCCTTGAGCGGTGCGCTGACAAGTCTGTTGACGATTTCACGGCGCTCGGCGTCGAGCTTGAGCCGGTCCTCGAGTGAGGTTTTGGAGCGTTCCTCGGCGTCTTCTTCTTCTTCCGCTTCGGCTTTGGATTTTTGCGCTTCGGCTCGCTTTTCGGCTTCGCGGCGTTTGTAAGGCGCCGGTGCCGGCGTCGGCGCGCTCGGTGCGCTCGGTTTCTCTTGTTGGCGCTCTTCAAACTTCTCTTTGGCCTTGATTTCCTTCTTCTTGGCGCCCTTCTTCCCTCCAGCGCCGAGAAACGCCATGGCGAGTTCTCTATCCTCGTCGTCCTGATCGGCGTACTTGGCCTTGGCGCGCTTGAGCTTGGCAGCTTTGCCTCGCGGTAGCGGTTTGTTGTTTGCGGGCTCTTGCGGTGGGTCTCTGGATGACGATTTCTTCGCCGTGAGCTCAGCGAGTGGGTCGACGAAATCGTCATCGTCGTCATCGTCCGAGCGCGCCTTGCCGCCACCCTTCTTCTTGCCCTTCTTTTGCACTTTGCGCTCCTTCGCCGACATCCGAGGCGCGGACGCCTTGGTGGGCGTCGGCTTGGGGGAATCTGTCTCTTCAGAGCTGCTCAACCGCACCGGGGGTCGATCTTCGCCGCCGTCAGTAGTCTTCCCGCCGCCACGATCGCCGGCGAAACCGACGCCGCTATCCAAAAACTCGGCGAGTTTGTCCACTCGATCCTTTGCGTCGGCGTCGACGACGGCGCCGTCGCCCAAAGTGACCTTCTTCATCTCAACTTCCACGTCATCTCCTTCATCATCATCTTCGTCGGCGTGACTAAGATTATCATCATCGCTGATTTCTTGCACGTCGTTATCCTCATCATCCAGCACGTTGAAATCGCTCCGAACGAGTCTGTCATTCTTGTGCGCTTCGGCGTTCTTTTCGCTCACCATGAACATGACACCGAACGCCATGATGAGTTGCGCGTGGGGCAGAAATTGTTTATCCTCTCGCGTGACGTGCACGATGCCTGGAGGCAATTTATCACCCGCGATGGGAGATATCTTACTCACGCGCTCGGATGCGGTACACCAGGCGGACGTCACCGCTCGCGAGTTCCATGCAGAGCTGCGGCACATGACGGCGGCGCCGGCTTGAACGAGCGAGTAGGACGGGACCGCCTTGAAATCACCCGGAGGGGGCTTCACGATGGTCACTGGCGCCCCCGCGATATCGGCGTGCACAAATGCGTCACCGGGCAACATGTATCGCTCGATGAGCATTTCCGCTTGCGTGGCGTCCTTCGCCTGCAGGACGAGACAGTTTTCGCTCGTGATGAACCAATGAAACTTTTCAAACCAAAGCGGTTGTCGAGCTCGGGTAATTTTAACACCACTCGAAGCCTTCTCCATGGCCGCTTTAGCGCGAGCCTCAGCCGCGGCCACAGCCTTGGACTGAGCCTCCATCGTCTTGTCAAACTTTTCTGCGTGCTTCTTTTTCGCCGCAAAGTGCATCGACGCGTTGGCGTGCGCGCTCAAGCCCAAATCGAGCGTCACGGATACGCGCTTCTGCTTGCCTTCCGCCTCTTCCGATTCGTCCAACTCGTCAAGATGGTTCGCAAGCGTCACGGTGATTTGGTTATTCTCAAAATCGAGAGACTTGATCAAACTTGCAACCGGATTACCCATGCGCCGTTCCTCCTTGATCATCGCTTCGAGCTCGACCCAAGACATGCCGCTCGCCAGCGCCGAGTTCACGGCGGCGAGCGCCGTGTCCACAGCCTCGTGGTTGTACTCGATCAACACGGCGCGCTGTTCTTCCTTCTCGCGCTCTTTTTCGAGCTGCTCCACGCGGTTGCGCTGGTCCTTCAACGACTTTTCCAACTTGGCGAGCGCCTGAGCCTCTGCTTTGCGACGCGCTAGCATGCCCGACTGCGCCTCGAGCGCCATGTAATACTCGTCCACCGCGTTGTCGAAAGCAAAGACGGGATCTGTACCCGCGGGAAGCTCGAACGACTTGGTCGGCCGTCCCTCGTTCTGTTTGAGATCGAACGGGGAAAAGTCATCGAACACTTCTATGGCGTCGGTGCCGTCCGCCTTGGTATCCGTCTTTGTGTACACGAAAGGCTTGGCGACTATTTCACCCGTGGTGACGCCCTCAAACCAGTTTTCAATCTCAACCACCGCTTTTGTGAGCGCATCCACGCGTTCGTCGTGCGCGCTCTCATCGAACGGTAGCGTGGCACCGCTTCCCTTGTCGATGCCCGCCGTCAAACACACGTGTTCTGCGATGGAAGGCGAGTACCCGAACGCTCTGCACAACGCTTCTCTCAACGTCGCCGGCACCCGCTCCGACGTCTCCGCCTCGCCCACCTCGCTCGCGATGGTCCCGCGCGATAACGCGCTCGCAACGTCGTCGCGGTCGTACTTTCTAAACCCCTGAAACCGATCGAGTGGGTACTGATGGTTTCCTAAAATTTTCACCCCCTTTTCGTCGTCGCGGTGCGTTCGCAACAAAGTGAGCACGGTGTAATTTTTATCCGTGAGCACAATGTTACCCTGCGAATAGAGCTCTACGATGATGTGGCACTCTGTATCACCTCCACCAAACGTAAAATCAACCGCTCTATCCTTCCCCAACTGTCTAACGTCGTTTAATCGCTTCGTCTTGACGTGCATGCGAAGCTTTGCAGTAAACTTACTCGGCGCCTCCGGTTTCGCCCTCTCATACTTGGTTCTGTGTATTCTCATCCCAGACTCTATCAACACCATGATCTTTTCACTCTCTGCATCTTTTTCATCCAACGCGTCCCCGGCGTCTCTCGCCACGGCGCCCGACGGCTTGTTAAACTTGAACCCAAACGTTCGTCCTCCCGAGTCCAAGTCGTACACGTTCGCGCACCAACATCCCATCGCGCTTCGTCTGAGCGCTGCGACCGCCGCCGCGACGTCATACGCCGTGTACTTTTGTTTCGGCATGTCGACGTGCGAGCGTCAGGGCCAACCTTCACCGCGGTCTTTCGCGATCGACCGGCGACGGCAAAGAACCGATCGGGTCGGATTGGATTGAAAAAGCGTTTCCTTCCCTCTAGACGCACAACCAAACGCGACCGACGGCGACCCGACGGCTTTGGCTACCGATCCCTGCCCGACACGCGCGTCTTCTCGACGAGAACGACGCGAACGGACGCCTCCGCGAAATAATCAATCCACGGCGCGCCCCGCGACGCGGAGTGACGCGGGCCTCGACGCAGTGATGCGGTGCCGACACACGCAAGAAACGTATCGTAAACCCTAAACCCTCGTGTACTGGCATATCGCCTTAAAAACCCCACAATACGCCATAAACGAAACCATCGCGAACCCGGGTCCTTCAGAACGAAACGCGTCATAACGCCGCGCGTTTCGCGCGAACGACACCGGCGACGCGATACGATGAGGTGCGACGACGCGATGACGACGACGACGACGACGACGCGCGCGTCCCACTCTCCGGCGACTCGATCGGTTTTGACGCGCGTTGGACCGATCGATCGACGGGGACGACTACGATGGATGCGTGGATCGCGCCCTAGTACACTTTGATTTTCATGGGATTCGATCCGTGGACGACGCGATGATTCGATCCGCGGACGACGCGATGGAGCGCGTGACTGACGACGCCGATGTACGATTTCTCTCTCGCGCGCAGTGGGTTTTTCGATGCGCCGGCGGACCCGTCGCTTTTGGGGGAACTGGGCGGCGACTTGGAGGACGATCTATCGACGCTCTCGCTCGAGCGACCGCAAGAGGAGGTGCACATCATGAGCACGCGAGAAGAGGAGGCGATGATGGCGGGACGCGGTGGTGGAGGATTGCTGCGACCGTCGGATTTGTTGCCGCAGTATGGAACGGCTCCGCCGGTGGGGACGAAGACGGCGGAGGAACTGGAACGAGCAGCGTACGCGCCCGCTCCGCAAGTGCCGCGCCCGCCGTTCGGAGGCATGATGATGCCGCCGGGGATGGGACCGCCACCGGGGATGGGACCGCCGCCGGGGATGCCACCGAGTATTCCGCCGGGGATGCCGCCGGGGATGCCGCCAGGTATGGGACCGCCACCGGGGATGGGACGCCCGCCGCCTCAAAAGTACCGCGGTGAAGAAATTCCTGAGTGGGCGGACGGTCCGATGGCGCACGCGATTCCGATGGATGTGCCGGGCATGCCCGGTGTTCGTGCGTCGCCGCAAATGCCGTCGGCGCCGATGCCGAGCGGTCAGCCGAGAGCGCAGGGCAGAAGACCGAGAGAACAGCGTCCGCGAGGTCGTCCGCACTACAACGGCAAGTACATGGCCAATGATGAGATTGAGACGATTCTTCGTATTCAATGGAGCGCTACACACCCACAAGACAGAACGGCGTACGAACACGATTACTTTTATCAGTGTTGGTTGCGCCGTAACAATCCTTCCAAGTTGAGGGAGCCGTTCTGCCCTGAAACTTTGCGAGAGCTCGCGTCTCACGAAAAGGAGGCGCGAGGACCGGTGACGTTCGTGCCCGGCTTGGCTGGTCTCGGTAAGGTGCCTTTCGGGAACATCAGATCCCCAAAACCATTGTTGGACGTGTCGTCGGGTAACGGCTCGACTGGCGAAGACAACGAGACGGCTGAAGAGGGTACGCAGAGGCGTTTGGAGCAAGAGCCGCTCTTGGCGGCGCGCATCATGATTGAGGATTCCATGTGCTTGCTGCTGGACGTGGATGATATCGATCGCCAGCTCGAGGAGGGTAGACCGAGCGAAACGGAGGAAGACTTGAAGAAGCGCCGCACCTTTCTGTTGGATGGTTTGGTCAGCACGCTTCGATTGCCCTCCGTTCCCGTGCTCGCGGTGGGCGGGGCGGAGCACGACGGCGTCTTCCAGCGCATCGTGACTCTCGCCAAGGGTAGAACTTTGCTCGCCAAGGCTCTTCCGCGCTTCCCTCTCGGATCGGCCGCCGCCGCGACTCTCGTTTGGGCAATCTTGCGTAACGTCGGCATGTTGTTGGGTGGCAAGAACGCTTCCAACAACCCGAGCGCTGAGGCTCTCTTCCGTGCCGCCGCGGATTGCGTTCAACTGATGAACGGCGTCGCCGTTGAGGGTACGCTCGGTGCGATCGCGACTGGTATGAGCGTCGCCGAAGCCAAGCAACAGCTGGCCCCACTTACGACTGCGAGCTCTACCACCTCGGCTCTCGTCTCCGCGCTCTCTGCCGCTCTCGAGCGCGCACACTTGTTGGAGATATCGCCGACGACCCACAAGGCTTTCGGCGCGGCGTTCGGTATGGTGTTCAACATCTTCGATCGCCATGCCGCCACGGCTACGAGTCGCGGCTCGAGCGACTCCATCTTGCCGCGCGACTTGCTTCGCGCGCTCATGCATCACTGCAACGAGCAGCAAAAGGCGAGGCTGAAGAGCCACATCTCCGCCATGGGTTAGAGGAGTTTAACAAGCCGTCCTTTCGAGGGCGCCCGTACCGGTAGTATTCGGAGCGTTGCGCGGTTTTTGAAAGCGTTGCGCTCGTCCAAAAACGAATCCCGGACTTTGTCGTAGACACTTTCCTAGGATGTAAATACAAAAAACAATACGTAAACGTAATCAACGAACGTCGTGGCTGGTTTTCAAAATTAAAAATACATTCTAGCCTGCGAGCGCTAGGGCAGAGGTTCAGCCATGTTCCCTAGCCTATTGAGATGCAAGTATGCGTCCGTGCCATAGTTTTCCATGGATAGCACTTGCAAATCACCTCCAAAGTATCTCGCGTACAAGCGAGACAACGGAAGACCGTAGCCGTAACCAGCCAAAACGACTGGTCCGGCGGAGTCGGCATCCATGTCCTTCAACGGACTTCGCGCCGTACTGTACAGATACGTCCAAATCTTTGCCAAACCACTTCGACGAATGCCACCACCTTCGTCGGAAACTTTGATAGTCACGTCTTCAGCCCCTTCAGCGATGACAATCCTGATCGGTGGCGGTGGTGTATCGCTATTCATATACTTGTCACTCACGGCGCGCAGAGAGTTTTTGATGAGCTCAAACAACATTTGGTGAAGATGGCCCGGCACGTAGGCAAACGTGAAACCTTCTTCGCCAAAAAGCTCAACCTCTGGGGCGTCTCCGTATTCGCGCATGCAAATAGATCTAGCGTCTGCGATGGCGTCGCGCGCCACTTCCAAAGGGCTCAGAGAGGTGCAAATCAATCCAATGTAAGACTCCTTTGGCGGATCGTGGAGTGCTACGTGCTGACCGATGAGCATCCGCATACCGATGCGACTCATGTAGAACCCATCCAAAAACTGATGAACCTCCGGAAACTCGTTGAGCTCCGTCGTCGCGTATGTACCACCGCGCCTGAAGCCGGAGGGTTTGTTCTCCTTTGGGCGCTGCGCCTCGAGCTGCTCCTTGAGCTCGAGAACCGCGCGCGCAATCATCGGCACCACATTTTCGTGCCTTGCCATAATTCGCTTGAGCAACTGCGTAAACTTTTCTTCATCCTCCATGTTTTCAATCGGAGGAAAAGTCCGAAGTTCGGTGAAAGATTCGACGTACCAATCTCGCACGTCGAGAACCTGCGACATGTCGCTCAAACCAAACGGCAAGTTTTCCAGTTCCGCCACTCGATGCGCTAATCGCACCGGTAGCTCCTTGTGAAGAAACTGCGCGCTCACCATGAGTTGTCGATGTATCGGCTGCGAACCAAAGTCCAGCATGTACTTCAAACTCACCCCAGTCTGGCTCCGAAAACTCCCTCGGTAAATATCATCCACCACCTCCTTACCAAACCTCTCCCCGAGCTTTCTCCCCGTCGTCTTCCCGCGCGCCGTCGCCGAAGCCGCCGCCGTCGCCGCCTCACTTACAAACGCCGAAGCCGATGTCCCAGCCCCATCCGTCTTTCTCTCCGCATTCGCCGTCGCGGTCGCGGTCGCTCCGCCCGACGTTCCCTCCCCTCCTCCCGCCCCGCCCGGCGTCCTCGTCGCCGCCGCGTTCACCTCCGCCGCGAACCCTCGCCTCGCGAACGCATCCAACACTACCCGCGTCGTCCCACGCACCGTAGACGCCCGAACCATCGATCGCATCGCGCCCTCACGAACGAATCAAACGAACCGCTTTGCAATTTCGAACCAGTGTTGAACCGAACGCGCACACACACGCTTCCACCGCGTCCACGTCCACGCGCGTCGACCGACCGATCGGTCGCCGTCGCTACCGCGCGCGACGCAACACTCGCCGTCCGTGGGCGCGTCGCGGTGACCGCGCGGGTGACGACGACGATGCGCGTCGGTGTGAGGCGCCGCGTCGTGGTCGAGTCGCTGACGCGGATTTAGACCGAAGTGCTGCGTGACGAGTCATTAACTCGTCAGATGGGAGGGGCTCTCGTTTTCCATGGATTGGAGGAACCCCCCTCGCGCGTCTTCGTCTTCGGCTCGCGTCGAAGACTATCCGTCGGCGCGCGTTTAAAATCGGAATTGAAACGCGTGATCGTCGCGGTCGTCGTCGCGAAATGGATCGCTTTAAATATTACACGCACGCGCAATCTATCTCGGGTTGTTGAGCTTGGATGGACGCGCGGCGACGGGCGCGGAGAGCCTGTCGACGAGACCCGTGCATCGACGGTCGACGCCGTGCGCATCGATGGCTGAGGAGAGCGCAGAGCGCGGGGCGATGATGACCAAGAGTTCCTTTGCGCGAGTGACGCCGGTGTAGAGGAGTTCTCGCCTGAGCAAAGGTTTGTGGGCGTTGGTGAGGACGAGGACGACGGCTTTGTATTCGCTGCCTTGCGCCTTGTGAATTGTCATGGCGTACGCCGGAATGAGGTCGCGGAGCTCGCTCTTGGTGTAAGAAACCTCCTTAAAGTCGGCACCAAAACTCACGGTGGCGGTGCCGTCTTTGTCTTCGATGCGGCGGATGATTCCCAAGTCGCCATTGAATACTTCCTTGTCGTAATCGTTGCGCTGTTGGAGCACTCTGTCGCCCTCGCGAAAGGTAATGTCGCCGTAAAAGCTACCTACGGTAACCTCCGCCTTGCTCTCGCAGTGTGGATTGAGAGATTTTTGGAGCCAGTTGTTCAACGAACCCGTGCTCGCGACGCCTCTGCGCATCGGTGAGAGCACTTGCAAGTCGTTCGAGGTGAATCCACGCTCGGGAAGGATATCCGTCAAGACGTGCTCGAGCACCGCCTCGACGCTGGCATTCGTCTCGCTCGGCAGGCTCACCCAAAGACAATCCGGTTTGAGTTCGGGATCGCTCGGAACCTCAGTCGCGGCATCTGGCGAAGCGATGACTCGAAGTTCGTTCAGCGATGGATCGTACCGCTGCTCTCTGATGTCACTCGGGAGGAAAGCCCCCGAGTTGATGGCGTGCGCCGCTCGCACAATGCCGCTCGCCGCCGCCTGTCGGAAAATATCAGTCAAGGCAATGCTCGGCACGTTGTGCGCGTTCAGCATGTCCCGCAAGAGGCTTCCTGGCCCAACTGAAGGTAACTGATCGGCGTCGCCGACGAAGACAACCTGTGCCTTGGGTGGAACCGCGGCGAGAAGAGCCGCGGCGAGCGGCAAATCGAGCATGGAGCTCTCGTCGACGACGACGACATCTGCTTGGATGGGATTCTTCGCGTCTCGGAAGAACCGTCCCTTGTACGACAGCGCTTGCAACGGACCGTCGTCCTCCATTCCCTCTAAAGCATCCGCCGCCTTGAACTCGAGCAAACGGTGAATCGTAGAGCTCGCTATTGGGTTGGCAATGTCTCGGCCTGCCGTCGTGATTTCCATCAGGCGTTGCGCCGCTCGGCCCGTCGGCGCGCACATCACGACGCTCTTGCCCATCGCGCGCCATAGTCGCACGATGACGTGCGTCGCAAATGTCTTCCCGGTACCGGGACCACCGGTGAGAATGGTGACCGGGGACTCGAGCGCGAGACGCACAAAGTCCTTTTGCGTGTTGCTCAAAGTTCTCCATCCTTCCTTTTGCGCGGCGGCTTCGAGCCAACGCTCCACGCGCGCCGCGTCAACCTTGATGTTTGCGCGCCTCATACGGTTCGTAATGTCCGACGCGATGGCGACTTCGGCGCTGTGCATCGCGCTCGTGTACACGGCGGCAGCGCTCCAATCTCCATCGAAGAGCTCAATCGTGCCAGACGTCGTCGTCGCGTTGGCGTCTGGCAAGCGCTGCACGCGAATTTCACCCTTGCGTCGCATCTCATCCGCCGCAGCTTGCATGCTGAGCTCGTCCACCCGCGTCGATTGCCCAAGAAGCGCCTTGACACCTTCGACGATTTTGCTCCACGGTAAATACGTGTGTCCGCTGCTCACGGCTGAGGCGCTCAACACTTCGATGATGGCTGCTCCGAGTCTCGCCGGATCGTCCGGCGCCTTGCCCAGGCGAGAAGCCAGCGCGTCGATGCGATGAAAAGTGGCGCCACGAACGTTTCCGAGCGTCTCGAACGGGTTGCCCCGAATCAGATCCTCCGTCATCGGACCGTATTGCGCGGCGGCGCGTTGTGCCAGGGCGACGGGCACGCCGTGCTTCTCCAGAAAAACGGCGGCGTCTCTCTTCCCGCGGCTCTCGTCCCAATTCGTCTTGAGCTTGAGCGCCGTCTTCGCGCCGATCCCATCGCACGCGACGAGCTTCTTCGCCGCATCGGGAGCATTCAGCACATCCATCAGGTTGACGCCAAAATGATCGACGAGTCGCTGCGCTGTAACCTTGCCGCATCCAGGAAGCGCTCCGCCGCTCAAGTACCGAAGCATTCCGTCCTCGCTCGAAGGTTTCAACTCCTTCGGCGCGCCCGAGATGACAAACTCGACGCCGTACTTGACGTTTTCTCTCCACGTTCCGGTGATTTCGAGCATTTGTCCCTCGCTCGCGCCCGGAAGCGTCCCGACGATGGTCACCGTGGGCGTCGGCTTGGTTCCTTTTCTTCGTCGCTTTGGCGTCGCCAACGCCCCGGGCGGCAACTCGCACGACCCATCCACCTCCATGCGCGCCACCGTGTACCCATTCTCTCTCGAGTGAAACGTCACGCGCTTAATCTCACCTCGAATTCTCCCTCCATCGACCCCGACGAGTGCCGCCGCCGCCTCGCCGTTCCCTCCGTCCTCCAACGGCGCCGCCTGCGAGGCGAAACCTCTCGTCGCGTTGGCGTTACCGCTCAACGACAACCTCGACAACCCCGCCGCGAGCCGACGGACGTCATCCGACCCACCCGGACTCGACGTCGACGCGGTTCCGCTCGACCGAGCGGCATCCCCGGTCCCTTCGTCCTCCCGCATCGCGCTCCAAACCGCTCGAAAACGCCGCCGCTCATCCGCCTCGCTCCTCCGCCCTCTCGCCGCGTTCAGCGCCCGCGCCAGCCGCCTCGGCGCCAACACCGTTCCTCTCCGACGAATCATCATCGCCGCCGTCGTCGTCGTCGTCGTCGTCGTCGTCGTCGTCGTCGTCCCGACGCCCCGCATCCACGCCAGCGCCCGCGTTCGACCGAAAGCCGCGTCGAGCGGATCGACCAGAATCAATCGGAATCAATC
>Ga0255760_10002723_pt1 | contig 16165 bp, 13 predicted proteins | sample 071ome_25_FD_179960 | JGI IMG/M metagenome (GOLD analysis project Ga0255760, IMG submission 179960) | Coastal salt marsh microbial communities from the Groves Creek Marsh, Skidaway Island, Georgia - 071410BT metaG (version 2) | ecosystem: Environmental > Aquatic > Marine > Intertidal zone >... | reverse complement strand
CCACGATGGGAACCAGGATGAAGACAGCCATCACTTGAGACATGACGCGAGCCATTTCCTGACCGAGATAGATGTCGCGCACGATCGCAGTGACAACAACGCGAGGTCCACCTGCACCGATGCCCCAGATCAGTCGGGTGACGATGAGCGTTCCAAGCGATGGTGCGAGCGCAGAGGCGACGGCTCCGACGACGTAGATCGCGAGGCCGGCATAGAGGATCTTGCGGCGGCCGAATCGGTCGGTCAGCGGGCCCCACGCCAACTGGGCGATGGCGATTCCGGCGAAGAAGGCCGTGAGTGTGTGGCTGATGTGGGTCGAACTCGGCTCGAGGCCGAACGTTTCCCGCATCTCGTCGAATGCCGGAAGCATGGCGTCGATCGCAAGAGCCATCAGACCCATTGCTGCCGAGACGAAGATCAGAAGCTCGCGCCGCCCCATACAGTGCTTTGGTGGGGTCTCGACGGCGGAGGAAGTGGTAGCCACCACGTGACGTTACGGGTTCGCTGAGGTGGCGCACACATCGGTTGCGTTGGAGCGGGTTCCTGTGTCTTGGGACCAGCTGGCTACGATCTCGCCATGCCCATCACGTTCAAGGTTGTTCGCAGTGTTCCGAAGGCCACCAAGGCCCGCATACGGTTGGTGACCACCGAAGCCGTCGAGGCAGGCCTGAGTGGCGTCACCGTTGCAGAACTCGGGTCAGCAAACTTCAGCGGCAAGGAGGGAGACGTCCATGTCTCTCCTGGCGAGACGCGAACCGAGGTCTTGGTCGGGATGGGCCCCGCGGATGTCGTGGATGCAGCGGCGATCCGCAACGCAGCGGCCGGGGTGGCCCGGCGATTCGGTCACTTCGGCAAGATCGGGGTCGAACCGCCAGACATCGACCTCGACGGTGGCAGTGTTCGGGAAGCGCTCGTCGAGGGGCTGTCGCTTGGCGCATACACCTTTCTCACCTACAAGTCTGAGGGCAAGCCATCGAAGCTTCGGACCGTCGAGATCGCCGGTGGAAGTGGGGCCAAGAACCAGGCGGCGTGCGATCGGGGGAGTGCCATTGCCCGGGGACAGATGCTTGCTCGCGATCTGGTGAACGAGCCGGGTGGCACGCTGACACCTGCTGTCTTCGCTCGTCGAACTGCTGCCATGGCCAAGGCGCAGGGTCTCGCTATCAAGATCTGGGACGAGTCCGCCATCAAAAAGGGCAAGCTCGGTGGGTTGCTCGGCGTGAACCGAGGGTCGACCAACCCGCCGCGGCTCGTGGAGTTGACCTATACGCCGAAGGGAACCGCAACGGGATTTCTTGCCCTGGTCGGCAAGGGCATCACATTCGATGCCGGTGGCCTCTCGATCAAGACCGGCCAGGGAATGATGACGATGAAGTGCGACATGGGTGGCGCTGCGGCGGTCATTGGAGCGATGTCTGTGCTGAGGGATCTGCAGGTTCCCTGCAAGGTGCGAGCGTGGATCCCCATGACTGACAACATGCTCGGTGGTGACGCCACCAGGCCTGGCGACGTGCTGAGGATTCGCAACGGCAAGACCATCGAGGTGCTCAACACCGATGCCGAGGGTCGGCTGATTCTCGCCGATGGTTTGTCGCTCGCCTCGGAGGCGAAGCCCGATGCCATCGTCGACCTGGCCACGCTCACCGGCGCGTGCATGGTCGCGCTCGGCCCCAAGATCGCCGGCCTGATGAGCAACAGCGATGCCTGGGTGGAGCAGATCGAAGCTGCGTCACATCTGAGCGGGGAGCGGGTATGGCACCTCCCCCTTCCCAGCGATTACATGAAGATGTGCGACTCGCCGATCGCCGACATGAAGAACATCGGTGGCCCGTACGGCGGCGCGCTGACTGCGGGTCTGATACTTCAGCAGTTCGTCGGTGATGGGATCCCGTGGGCGCATCTCGACATCGCTGGTCCGGCGTTCGCCGACGCCGAGGACGGCGAATGGAGCAAGGGCGGGACTGGGTTCGGTGTACGACTGCTGGCGAGTTTGGCTTCGAACTTCCAGACGCCGTCCTGAGGTACACAAGCCGCGCTCCTGCTTCGGATGCGAGTGGGGTTGCCCTCAGGCGAACGGGGTAGAGACGGACGAACGGCGGCCGTCATCGGCCGCCGTTCGACGTTGCAAAACGTTCAGATGTGACGCTGCGACTCGGTTACCCGAGGCAGCACGGTTACTCGAGGTTCGAGCTGACGGTCGAGAACTTCTCGGAGGCTGCGCTACCGAGAAGCGTCACGGCTGCGATGCACACAACGGCGATGAGTGCAACCAGAAGTGCGTACTCGACGAGGCTGGCCCCACGATCGTCATCAACACGACTCGTGACCCAAGCGGAAAGGAACTGATAGGCGGTGATCATTCGGGTGGACTCCCTGTTTTGACTCTCACCACCGAGCCGGTGGCGAACCGATACAAGTACATTCGGCTGCCACATCGTAGTTCCTTAGGTTTTTTTCTGCATCTCTTGTCGAAAATCTTTCGTTCGATCTCGCCGCTCCATTGCCGACCTGGTCCTGTGGAGCAACCGTGCGCAGTGGATTCTTTCGACGTCATGCGGCGTCTGGGCTGTGCTCTGCGGCGAGTCGGTGGCGTTCCCACGCCCAGCTCACCGCTTCTGCCGCAATCGAGTCCGGCACCCTCCAGCGGTCGAGTTGGCGCTCGGCCTCATCGAATCCGTCACCGCATTCGATGAGGCTCAGGGCAAGCCGTCGAGCCCGAGCGCGATGCTCGGAGCCGGTCCTGCCTGCGTCGACGAGGCGCACGTGCTCGATCGCCAGTCGGGATGGAAGGCGTTCGATCTGCGCACGGTTGAGCGGTGGGAGGCGATGCCGAATCTCCAGTTCCTGTCGACCGGCAACGCGAGCGGCACCGAACCGGCACGCTCGCTGAAGCGATCGGGCAAGTGCGCTGTTTCGCCCCCCGTTGTGTCCGATCCCGAGCTGTGCGGCAACATCCCCGAGGTCGATCTCGGCTGCACCTCCGCTGGCGTCGAGCTCATCGGTGAGCGCTCGAAGCAGCAGTGTGGTGGACGGCCCGAGGATTCCCAGCCAGAAGCGTTCGACGTAGCGCGACCGAGCGTCATGGCCGAGCTCATCGATCAGCGGATCGTGCCAGCGTCGAATGTGGAGCATCGTCAGATGCGACTCATCGCTCGGCAGTGTCGGTTGCAACGTCATCGTTCCCCTTCGTGGAGTCTGCAAAGCGGGGAAGTGGGATACATAACATGATATATCATGCTTTTCCATGACACCGCAACACCGGTCAGATTGCCACCGGCGACCGAGGTGGATTGCCCGTCCCGTACAGCCTTCGGTCATGGACGTCTCCGTGGCCGGATACTGTTCGCCCATGGGGGAATCGATCGCACATGATGAAACCGAGGCTGCCATTGCGGAAGCTACCCGGTTGATCGACGAGGCCGAGCGAATCTCGGTGCTCACCGGCGCGGGCATCTCGACCGATTCGGGGATTCCGGACTTTCGCGGCCCCCAGGGGTTGTGGACCCGAGACCCAGCTGCCGAGCGAGCATCGAACATCCAGTACTACGTCAGTGATTCCGAGGTCCGAAAGGCGAATTGGCAGCGCCGTGCGGCCGGCGAGCTTTGGGCCGATGTCGAACCCAACGATGGCCACCGAGCGCTGGTCGAACTCGAACGACGCGAAAAGTTGCACACCCTCATCACCCAAAACGTCGACGAGTTGCACCAGCGAGCCGGATCATCACCGGGCCGAGTCGTCGAGATCCACGGCACGACTCGCAAGGCGATGTGTCTGGAGTGTGAGTGGCGTGACGACATCGAGGTAGTGCTCGACCGGGTTCGAGCGGGCGAATCTGATCCTGCGTGTGAGAGGTGCGGTGGTCTGTTGAAGTCGGCCACCGTGAGTTTCGGGCAGTCGATCGATGCCGCTGATCTGCACCGGGCCCAGGCGGCGGCGTTCGAATGCGACCTGTTCCTTGCCGTCGGCACGACCCTCGCGGTGTACCCGATCAACGAGACGGTACCGATCGCCAAGCAGGCCGGGGCGAAAGTCGTGATTCTCAACGGCGAGGAGACCGCACTGGACTCGCTCGCCGATGTCGTGGTCAATGCCGGTATCAGCACAGCCCTACCCAGGATCGTGCGCGCCGCCCTAGCCTGAGCTTATGGCCACGTTCCGTGAGCTCCTGCGCGATGCGAAGCAGTCGATACGAGAAGTCGACGTCGAAGGCGGTGCTGCACTCCTCGATCGAGGTCACGTGCTGCTCGACGTTCGCGAACCCGACGAGTACGAGCAGGGCGCGATCCCTGGGTCGGTTCATCTTCCCCGTGGCATGATCGAAACGTCGATCGAGGATCGGATCGGCGACCGTGACACGCCCATCGTCGTGATGTGTGCCGGCGGTGCCCGCTCGGCCTTCGCGGCGCAGACGCTCGCCGCCCTCGGGTACACCAAGGTCGTGTCGATGGATGGTGGTTTCAACGGCTGGAAAGATGCCGGCAAACCGTGGAGTACACCCCGCACACTCGACTCGTCAGGACGAAATCGTTATCAACGGCACCTCTTGCTTCCTGAGGTGGGGGAGCAGGGGCAACTGGCGCTGCTCGACGCTCGGGTGCTCATCCTCGGTGCGGGTGGCCTCGGTTCGCCCGTTGCCCTCTATCTCGCAGCAGCCGGTGTCGGCACGATCGGGATCGTCGACATGGACGAGGTCGATGCATCGAATCTGCAGCGGCAGATCATCCATCGCCTCGATCAGGTTGGAGCGCGAAAGGTCGACTCTGCGCGAGCGGCGATCGAGGCACTCAATCCCGATGTGACGGTCATCACTCACGATGTCCGACTCGATGCTGCCAACGTGATGGAGATCATCGACGGCTACGACGTGATCGTCGACGGGACCGACAACTTTCCGGCTCGATACCTCCTCAACGATGCGTCGGTGAAGGCCGGGATTCCGGTGGTTCACGGGTCGATCTTTCGTTTCGAGGGGCAGGTCAGCGTGTTCGATCCCCGGCATGGCCCCACCTACCGAGATCTCCTCCCCGAAGCCCCGCCGCCGGAGTTTGCGCCGTCGTGCGCCGAAGCTGGCGTACTCGGCGTGCTCCCGGGCATCATCGGCAGCCTGCAGGCACTCGAGGCACTCAAACTCGTCCTCGGGATCGGTGAGCCGATGATCGGCCGGCTCCTCGTCTTCGATGCGCTCGACATGGCGTTCCGGGAATTCAAGCTCACCATCGATCCGACCAATGAGGTCAGATGGGAGAACCGCAGTCGCGTCGAGGTGGTCGACCTCGACGGACTCTGCATGCCGGCCCTCCGCCCGGGCTGAGTGCTGCCAACCGCGCTCGCTGCGGCCCGCACCGATACGCTCAGGCGGTCCTCCGTCGCACCCCATGGGAGCCACCATCCGTCAGCTGATCACGCAGCTCCGTGACCGCAACCCGCTGCCGGTCGGAACCACTCCGATCGTGCTCGGACTCGTGATCAACGGTGTCAGCACGTACGGCTTCCTCGTGCTCGCCCACAGGGCGGTGGGGGACCAGGCGTACGGCGGTCTCGCCGTGCTCTGGGCACTCGTGTACATCCTCGGACCGGGCCTCTTTCAGCCGCTCGAACAGGAACTGGCGCGGGCCACGGCAGCCCGCGGCTCCCGAGGAGAAGGAAGTGCGCCTGTGCTCCGTCAGGCCGCCAAGGTCGGGGTCATTGCCCTGTCCGTGGTGTTCATCGGGGTGCTCGTGTCGTGGCCGCTCGGTCTGGCTGGGATGCTCGACAACCGGGTCGATCTGCTGGTTGCGCTCCTGCTCGGTCTCGCCGCCTTCGCCATCGCCGAACTCTGTCGCGGCATCCTCTCGGGCCGTCACAAGTTCAACGAGTACGGCCGCTACTTCGCCGCCGAAGGCGCCAGTCGCATGCTCATCGCTGTTGTTCTCCTGGCGCTCGGTGTCGAGGTTGTCGGCATCTACGCAATGACCATGGCGGCCGCCTTCCTGCTGGGGACCCTTGCGGCCGTCTGGTGGATCCGCCCGTTCGTGCACCCCGGTCCCGATTCGCATCTGAGCGAGATCACCCCGGCACTGGGCCTTCTGCTTGCAACGTCGATCTGTGAGGCGTTCCTGCTCAATGTCGGCCCGGTTGCCATTTCGATCATCGGTGACGAACTCGGGGAAGAAGCCCCCGGTGTCTTTCTCAACGGCCTGATCATCTCGCGAATACCTCTCTTCTTCTTCCAAGCGGTGAAAGCCTCGCTGTTGCCGGCACTGACCAAGAGCGCAGCTGACGGCGACATGAACGGATTCCGGGAGGTCCAATTGCGCCTGGTCGGGGCAGTGTTCGTCGTGGCCGGCGTCTCGACGGTTGTGATCGCGTTCACGGGGCCGTGGCTCGTCGAATTCTTGTTCGCCGAGCACACCCTCGGGCATCGTGACCTCGCCCTTCTGGCTGCATCGGGCGGCGGATTGATGGTCCTGCTGTCGCTGTCGCTCGGCCTCGTCGCGCTCGACCACACCCGCCTGGCCATCGTGGGTTTCGTGGCCGCAGTCGTCACCTTCCCCATTGCGTTGCAATTCGCCGATGCGCCGTTTCTTCAGGTCGAGATCGGCTTGCTGGCGGCGGTGGTCGTCGGCGCGTCGACCCACGCAACGCTGCTGCGGTTCGAGTTCGGGCGCCATCGTGCGGCCGGCCGCATGTCGCCTTCGGTGTAGGTTTCGAGGACATGAAGGGTCTGATCCTCAGCGGCGGCGCCGGCACCCGACTGCGGCCCATCACCCACACGAGTGCCAAGCAGCTGGTTCCGATCGCCAACCAGCCGATCCTCTTCTACGGCATCCGCGACATGGCCGACGCCGGGATCACCGACATCGGTATCGTCATCTCGCCGGCAACGGGAGACGAGATCCGCAGTGCCGTCGGGGACGGCAGCGACTTCGGCGTGAGGGTGACGTGGATCGAGCAGCCCGAGCCGCTCGGCCTTGCCCATGCCGTGCTGATCGCACGCACGTACCTCCTCGACGACGAGTTCGTGATGTACCTCGGCGACAACATGCTCGAGCAGGGGCTCGCCTCGTTCGTCGAGCGCTTCGATGCCGCACGACGCCAGGCACCGTCACCACACGGTGACGAAACGCCGGTTGGCGCACCGTCTGCCCAGATCCTCCTTGCCAAGGTCAACGATCCGTCGTCGTTCGGCGTCGCCGACCTCGATACCGAAGGGCGTGTGATCGGACTCGTCGAAAAGCCTGACGATCCCCCGTCCGACCTTGCGCTCGTCGGTGTGTACCTCTTCGACGCGTCGATTCACGAGGCGATCGAGAACCTCGAACCGTCCGAGCGAGGGGAACTCGAGATCACCGACGCCATCCAGGCGCTGCTCGACAGTGGTCGGGTCGTTCACCACGAGATCCTCAGCGGTTGGTGGATCGACACCGGGAAAAAGGATCCGCTGCTCGAGTGCAATCGGCTGGTGCTCGACACCCTCGAGCGTCGGGTCGAGGGCGCAGTCGACGCGTCGTCGTCGGTCGATGGACGCGTCGTGATCGAGCCCGGGGCTCGGGTCGTGAACTCGACGGTTCGTGGTCCTGCCATCATCGGCCAAGACACTGTTGTCGAGGATGCCCACGTCGGTCCGTACAGCTCGATCGGTCGAAACTGTCGGATCGAGCGCAGTGAAGTCGACAACACCGTTGTGCTTCCCGGAGCTGTCGTCTCCGACATCCCTCGGCTGACCGACTCGCTCATCGGGCGCGACACCATCATTCGGCGGGGCAACGCTCGGTCTCGTGCCGTTCGCGTCATGATCGGCGACAACTGCCACGTGGAGGTCGAGTGATGGCCACGGTCCGTCCGATTCCTCAGATCACCGATGCCTTTCGGGTCGAACCGGTCGTGCATCGTGATGCGCGAGGCCTCTTCGTCGAGACCTACCGAGAGGAGTGGTTGCCCGATGCGGCGCCGATGGTTCAGGCAAACCGCGGCGACCGGATCGCCGGAACGATCGTCGGCCTGCACTTCCACCTGCATCAGGCCGACTACTGGTACGTGCCCACCGGCACAGTTCGTGTCGTACTCTTCGACTTGCGGGAGGGAAGTCCGACCGAGGGTCGCAGCTGGACCACCGATCTGGGCGCACAGCCCGACGGCTCGCACTGCCATGACGGCATCTACATCCCCCGTGGGGTTGGCCACGGCTTTGCTGCGCTGACCGACGCAACGGTGTCGTATCTCGTCGACGGGTACTACAACCCCGACGACGAGCTCGGGGTCGCCTGGAACGATCCTGAAATCGATGTCGATTGGGGAGTGAACGACCCGGTGCTCTCCGGTCGAGACGAGGCCAATCCGAGGCGTGTCGACCTGCCCGTCTCGATCCGGCCCCGTCACCCCGGTGGGGGCAGCTGACGTGCGTGTTCTCGTCACCGGTGGCGCCGGGTTCATCGGATCCAACTACGTGCGCCACATGATCGCCTCGTCCGATGACGAGATCGTCATCCTCGACGCCCTGACCTACGCCGGTCATCGCAGCACGATGTCCGATCTTCTCGTCGACCCACGGGTCACGTTCGTATGCGGCGACATCACCGATCGCAACGCCGTCCAAACGGCCATGCGTGGCTGTCGGCGCGTCGTCCACTTTGCGGCAGAATCGCACGTCGACCGGTCAATCGTTGGACCCGACGCGTTCGTCGCCACCAACTGTGGCGGGACCAACGTGATGTGTGCTGTTGCCCAGCACGTCGAGGTCGAGCGGTTCGTTCACATCAGCACCGACGAGGTCTACGGCTCGGTCGAGACGGGCTCGTCGGTCGAGACCGATCCGCTGGCCCCACGGTCGCCGTACAGTGCCTCGAAGGCGGGGAGCGACCTCATCGCCCTGAGCTACCACTCGACCTACGGCTTGCCGGTGGTGATCACCCGCTCGACGAACAACTTCGGGCCGTACCAGCATCCTGAGAAGCTCATTCCACTGTTCACCACAAACCTCCTGGCCGGCCGGACGGTGCCGCTCTACGGCGACGGTGAAAACGTGCGCGACTGGTGCCCCGTTGCCGACAACTGTGCGGCGATCGATCTTGTGGCGCGAAGCGGAGACCCGGGCGAGATCTACAACGTCGGGGCCGGCTACGAGTTCACGAATCGTCAGATCACCGCTCGTCTGCTCGAGCACACCGGGCGAGATCTCTCGGCCATCGAAGTAGTCGAGGACCGACTGGGCCACGATCGGCGGTACTCGGTCGACACGTCGAAGCTCCGATCGCTTGGGTGGACCGGGCCCTCGGATTTCGACGACGCACTCGACAAGACGGTGGGGTGGTACCGCGACAACGCCGCCTGGTGGGAGCCGATCAAGGCGGCTTCATGACGATCCTTGTCACCGGGCGAGGCGGGATGCTCGCCACCGATCTGGTGTCGGAGTTCGAAGGGCGCGGCGTGAGGGTGGTGGCCACCAGTCGACAGGAACTCGACCTGTCGGTGCCCGGTGACATCGCCGCCGTGGTCGCGTCGATTCGACCATCCATCATTGTCAATACGGCTGCCGACACCGATGTCGACGGCTGCGAGAGCCGTGAGGCAGCGGCCTCGACGGTGAACGGGTCGGCTGTCGGTGCATTGGCCGCTGTTGCCGACGAGATCGGTGCCCATTTCGTCACCCTGTCGACCGACTACGTCTTCGACGGCCGAAAAGACGGGCCATACACCGAGAATGACCGCCCGAATCCCTGTTCAGCCTACGGACGCTCCAAGCTTCGAGGTGAAGAACTCGCCGGGGAGCACAGCACGATCGTTCGGACGGCGTGGCTGGCCGGCGCGCATGGCCCGAATGTCGTTCGTACCGCGCTGCGCCTGCTGAAGGGTCCCGACCCCGTGCGGTTCGTCGACGATCAACGAGGGTCGCCGACGTTCACCCGGGATCTGGCAGTTGTCGTAGCCGATCTGGCCCTCGAGCGTCTCCCCGGCCTGTTTCACGTGACCAACGCCGGAGCTGTGACCTGGTTCGAGTTCGTGCAGGAGATCGCCCGCCAGACCGGTGCGGACCCAGGCCGGATCGAACCGATCGCCACGGCCGATCTCCAGCCACCTCGGCCTGCGTTGCGCCCTGCCAACTCCGTCCTCGACAACGCCGCATGGCGCTCGATCGGTGGATCCCCGCTGCGACCCTACGACGGGGCGTTGTCGGACTTGCTCGCTGAGTTTCGCTGACCCCACAAGGCCGAGGCCAGCGAGGGCACGGAAGCCGAGCGATGCGACCCGGTCAATGACACCGAGCAGGATCCCGACCCCGACATCGACTCCGATGAGGGGTGCAAGACGCGCAAAGAATGCCTCGCACACCCCCATCCCACCTGGCACGCCCAGCCAGGCGATGGCCGGCACTGCGCTCGCTCCGATCGCCTGCCGGTAGCCGCTCTCGTCTGAGGCGAGGGTCTTCACGGTGACGAGCAACGAGCCGGGAAGTGTTCGCAGGTTGGATGCAGACGCAACCACCGCGACCCCGAGTGCGTTGCGCCAAGAAGGGTGTTGATCGGCGATGCGCGCGGCGAGGAGGTATTCGCTTGCCTCGAAGACGAGGCGCAGCGACCATCGCAAGGGCTACGACCGGTTCACAGTTGAGGTCGGTGGGTGTGAGGTCGGAGCGGCTTGGCTCGTTGCCCGAGAAATCTTTGCAGCGCCGGGATCGACCCTGCATGGTGGTCACGAGGTTGACACCCATCACGAATGGGTCAGAGGTTCCCGCGAGGCGCTACAGGAACGTGATGATCTGGCCACAGGTCAGATCATCGTCTGGGGAGTACATGGTTGGACTGGTGCCCACAGGGATCTTCGTCTCCGTCGTCCAACTCACTGTGTCGGCGTAGACCCCCTTGAAATCGACGTCGTTGAAGCTGCCGACACCGTTGGCAATGTCCCCCTGAGTATCCTCGCAGCGGGTTGGTCGACGTAAGCCTCGACGGCAACACTCGAGGTGAGTTCGGCGTGGCTGTCGAGTGGAACCGTGCTGGTGAGCGGCAACCCGGCAAGGTCCGGCAGCTACGGACTGCCGCACTTCGCAGCAGCAGCTGCTCCCTCGAGCACCGCATCAGATACGACGCTCGTCCCGCCAATCGCGTACACGTTGCCAAAGATGCTGACCTCGCCATTGGGCCCTGCCTCGAAGTCAACATCGATGTCTTTGGTGGTGTCTCGCCCCAACGTGTCACAGTTTGCGACATGCCAGGCGGCTGTTGCGGGCGGGATCGAGTCGATGTTCACCAACATGATCGAGCCGTAGACTGCGTCGAGCGCCGCAAAGGGGCCGGCCGCCAACGCATCAGCGAACCCGTTGCCGTTGACGAGAACGGCGGAATATCCAAGACCTACATCTGCTGCCAACCTGTCGGCGATTGCCGCCGCAGTGCTAAAGCGATTGTTTCCTGCGAGACGAGCAACACTCAGGCCCATGTCGCGAAGTTCGGCCTCGACCGATGCTGGGACAACTCCTGTGCCACCTACGATCCAGACCTTCACCGGGTCTTCGTTGGCGATGAACGATTTGACGTCGGGGCGAAGCGACTCACCCTTGTTCAGCACGATCGCGCCGTTCGTAAAGATCGCCAAGGGACCTGCTGCGAGGGCGTCGGGGAAGTTCTCGCCGGTTGCAAGGATGATGTTGGGGCACTCACATACGTCGCCGGCAACGGCAAGAGCGGTTTCGTAACGGTCAGCACCGGCGAAACGAACAACCTCGCCGTTGGTCATGGCGTCGAGCGCGTCGAACACATTTGACGAGATCACGCCGGTGCCGCCGATCACCCTGATGGACACCCCGCCGCACTCCTCGATGGCCATGAGGTGCTCAAGTGCTTGCTGGGTTGCAGCCGGAATGGAGTCCTGGCGCACCAAAACGATGCGGTCCCCGTAGGCGGCTGCGGTGAGACCATCGGGGAAGTTCTCACCACTCACGACCGACACGTCGATGCAACCGAACTCGTCATCCCAATGTGGTGCCATTGCGATTGCAGCAGCAGTCTCGTAGCGATTGTCTCCGGCAAGTCGAGTGGTGTCGGGCTCGGCGGTGACTATTGGCTGAGCGAGACGGAGATGACTCGAGCGTGGATAATCCTCACATTCGAAGTCGATACCGGGGTCGGCAGCATCCTCTTGGCAGCCGTTGACGATCGCCCATCGAACTCTGCTTGCGCTCACGACACGCCCATTCGGATAGTCCGCACCGACGATTGTCGCCGTGATGTCGTTGACGCGACCTGACGGCACTGGATTGTTGAAGGTGACCGATTGCACGATCCCAACACCGAAGTTGTCGCGGGCGAACCAGCGACTCAGGGCTTCACGTGTGTAGGAGAACTGTCGAAACGGGAACGGATTCTGTGGGTTGCCATCGACGTCGAGCGCTGCGTCGAACGGATCAGGTTTGGCGATGTGGAAGGGTTCAGGGTCGTCGAAAGAATCCTCCGATGCGGCGGTGTAGCTACCGTTCGACGAGCTGTAGAAGGTACGCACGATCGTGTCGTCATAGACGACCACCTGGCCAGCAGTTGCCAAGGTCGCAGCGAGTCGTGACTCATATTCGATGGCGTTGCCGTTGCGGTCTTCGTAGCCGTCGTAGACCTGATCTTGGACACTGTCGAACACATCGAAGGTCCAGCCGTCGTATGCCGGATCGTCGAGCATCAGCCCGTTTCGGCGGTCGATCGCCTGGGCAACGGCGTAGCTGCGGGCCGCAATCGCCTGGGCTTGGAGCGCCTCGTCGGGCCAGTCCGGTGGCACTTCGTCTATTCCTTGGAGGTAGTCCTCCAAAGGAAGTTGCAACACCACGAAGACCGTGTCGGGTGTCGATCCAGCGGCCGTGTCGCGTCCGACCAACGTCAGGTCACCTGCGTCATGCGCCCCCTGGGAACCGACATCGTCGACGATATCGATGATGGCACCGTCGGGCCGCTCGATCGTGGCGCTGCTTGCAATACAGCCGACGCAGACATCCTCGTCCGAGCCGTCGAGTTTCAGGATCCAGTACCACTCGTCGTCGGCTTCGGTGACGCCATTGGACGACCCTCCGATCTGGCCCGCCTGCTCGAGATAGATGGAGTTCGCAGTGTGAACGTTGTCTTCGTTGAATCGAACCGTGAGGAGCGCACCGTCTCGTGCCGTGACCGTGACACCGTCGGGCCGATCGAAGGATTGATAGGCGGGGCTGAGGCGCACTCGGATGCCTTCGCCGAGGAACTCCTCGAGTTCACCGCCACGATTCTCAACAGTGGTGCCGTTGAAGTAGAAGGCCAGGATCTCAGCTGCCGAATGGCCGGCCTCGGCTCGTCCCAGGGCACCGAATTGGCTCATGCCGACGCCGTGGCCAAATCCACCGCCCTCGAAGGTGATGTACGTCGTGTCGTGATCGGCGTTGACAGGACCGGCAGAGGTGAACATGAGCCCGAACGCAACAAGACTCAGAGCAATGATTCGTAGAAGTGAGGGCCGAAACTGCATGTTTCTCCATCAGCGGACCGCCCGCACATGGCTGGTCAAAGTTACCCGATGATGGACCGGAATCGTTGGCATCTCACCTCGGTGAAGGTGCATGGGGGCTGTCACGCCAACACGATTCGGTATTGCAATCCGATGTCGCCTCCGCGTTCCCATTGCCACTGCGATCCTTTCACTCGCTGCCGTGTCCGACGATTCTCACGCTGCCGCAACCCAGAGAGCCGAGTCCTCGGATGGGGCAACCCTTTCCCTTTCCGCTGCCCCCAACACCGATTTCGATTCCCTCGCCACCGCGCTGGGGTCAAACGGCATCGAGGTCGTCGGACTGCTGATCGAGTGCAACTGGGTCGTCGTGCCGACCGACCGTTGTGTCAATGAACTAGTTGCGTTGTTCGGCCTTGGAACCATCCACCCGAGCCCCGCCCCCACTGCGTCGCTCTCGGAGTCGTCACGGCCTGTCGATTCGGATGCCATCGAATCCGGCTTCAACGGCACGGGCCAAGTCATTGATCATTTTGATCCGCGCCGTGGCCAAGAAGTCCTTGATCGCATCCGCAGGCGTCCTCGACGCCCTCGATCACATGGCTTCCCTCGGTGCCAACTGCAGCATCGTGGCCCTCAACATGAGTTTCGGACCCTCCTTGCGCGTGCGTCGACCGTGACATCGTGGTGGCGCGCTCCCGGCAGGCCGATCTCGACCGCGCTTGCGGTTCCGTAGTGGTGCTTCGCTTCGCCGCGGCTGTACGCGAGCATCAACTCTGATCCATTTGTCGATTTGGAATCAGCCATTTGGCAGATCGCCATCGATCGGGCGAAGAACTGATGTGTCGCAGGGAGTCGGCGGTGGCAAGTTCGGGTCCACTCGCAAGATGAATGCGGAGCGAGGTCGCGTCCCTCATCTGGCGCCTGTTCGGCTTGCCCGCCCCGGGAGCAGCTGCTCGGTTCGACGATGTCTTGACCAAGAGTGGCCGTGCCGACACTGTCGTACGGCTCTTCGAGCGGGGTATCACTACCGGCACGACGAGCACGGCATTCTTGTCACTCTCGATCACCGCGCGAAACCAGGTGATCACATGTCTGCGGGGGCTCATCGAGAGACGAGACGGCCGGTGGGACGACGCCTCCGAACGGCGGCAAAGTTGCACTCCGATCTTGGTGGGTCAACTCACATCGAGCAGATGTGAATGCTTCTGAAGGCTCCAGACCTCACAAGTTTTGCTCAGGACCGAGGTGGATAGGCCCGGGGTTCCCGGGCTCGTATGCCGTACTTGACGATGCAGAACACTGCCTGCACACCGTCGCGCCAGCCGATCTTCTTACCCTCGGCGTAGGTGCGACCCGAGTACGAGATCCCGACCTCCCAGACTCGCCACCCGCCGGCTGCCACCTTCGCAGTGATCTCCGGTTCGATCCCGAATCGCTCCTGCTCGAGATCGATCGACTGGATGACGTCGCGCCGGAATGCCTTGTAGCACGTCTCCATATCGGTGAGGTTGAGGTCGGTGAACATGTTCGACAGCAACGTGAGGAGTCGGTTGCCGACCGAGTGCCAGAAATACAAGACTCGTCTGGGCCGCCCCGATTGGAAGCGTGAGCCGAACACCACGTCGGCCCGGTCGAGGAGGAGGGGTTCCATCATCAGGTCGTAGTCGACCGGGTCGTATTCGAGGTCGGCGTCCTGCACGATTACGAACTCGGCTGTTGCCTCGGCGAATCCGCGTCGTATCGCAGCTCCTTTGCCCTGGTTGGTTGCCTGCAACAGGATCTCGACCCGTGGATCATCGATGTCAGCGAGGACGTCACGGGTGCCGTCGGTCGAGCCGTCGTCGACGATGATCAACTCTGCGGTGTGGGGGCTGGCGAGCACCCGATCGACGATCTCGACGATGGTCGCCTGCTCGTTGAAACACGGCATGACGACACACAGACGAGGCGATACTTCCAGGGAACTCATGGTCTGGCGAGCGTAGCGGTGCCGATCGACGCGCAGGCAACGTCGGTGGGCGGGGAGGGAGGGCGCACTATCCTCGGGCATTCCGGCCGGTCGGCCGGATCCACCGTTTCACACCTGCCTCGTCCTCCCATGTCTCCTCCCGTGACCGAAGCGTCTCCCGCTCGAGCGGTGTTGCTGCGTCTGCAGGCGGGTGGATTTCGCTTTCTGTACGTGATCGATGCGGTCACGCTCGTTGCTTCGATGCATCTGATCACGTTGGTGCGTTTCGGATTCGACTGGCCAACGTTTTCGTACTCGTACTACCTGACAGGCTTCTCGCTGGCGACGCTCATTCACCTGTCCGTCTACTACTTCGGTGGTCTCTACGAATACGAGCAACGCCTCGGTCGCCCGCCGTGGCTTCCGAAGGCCAGCGTGCTCACTGCGGTTGCCGTCCTTGTCAGCGCCGGGGTGGCGCTCGGCACCGGCCGCTACCTGATGCCGCGCGGCAATCTCGTCGCCCTGTTCGTCCTTGCGACCATCGTCGTGAGTGTCAATCGTTGGCTGGCCCGCCGGGTGCGTTCTCGGCGATTCATGGCTCCACGCGTGTTACTGGTGGGTGCCCCGCCCGAGATCTCGCTCGCCGAGAGACACATCGACGAGATCGGCGGGGGTGCGCGGGTGGTCGGCCGCGTTCCCGACACGGTGAATCTCTTGGCCGTCATCGACGACAGGAGCGTCACCGATGTGTTGCTCCTCGGCGGAGGGTCGCTCGA
>Ga0255760_10002720_pt1 | contig 16173 bp, 17 predicted proteins | sample 071ome_25_FD_179960 | JGI IMG/M metagenome (GOLD analysis project Ga0255760, IMG submission 179960) | Coastal salt marsh microbial communities from the Groves Creek Marsh, Skidaway Island, Georgia - 071410BT metaG (version 2) | ecosystem: Environmental > Aquatic > Marine > Intertidal zone >... | reverse complement strand
ATGCACCGCCATTAATGACCGCGCCCAGAGTCAGGAAGGTTTCGGTGCGAACAGGTCGATCTATGAACGCCTTTTGACGCATCGCGCGACTGGTCTGAACAACTTGAACAGCGCTTAGCAAGGACATTGCCATCGCCCAGCCGATGAGTACTTGTGTGTCTACTTGAAACCAAACCAACCCCAGGACGGCGACGACGGCTAACAGCTGCACACCCGGCAAACCAAAACGGCTGTGTCGCAGGTGCTCCGAAAGAAGCAATGACCTGAGATGTTTGTTATCGACTTTTTGTTGATAGAGCATCCGAAAAACCTGCCAAAGACCCAGAGCAGTCCACCACCGTTTTGAGCAGAGTACCACCTGTACTACTATGCTCACCACAGGCCACCCAATGTGTGCTGGAAGCAGGCAAGCCGATGGAAAAAGAATACCCGAAACTTGGCACCCTCAATATTGTCCTGATTGTCATCGTTTTATCTCTGCCGCTCATCGCATTGATGGCAAAGCAACTCTCGATAACTACCAACCCGTTATCAAGCGATTGCGGCGACGTCACCCGCGAACTTGAGGCGCAGGACATCGCTTATGCTGGAGCTACCGGGTCAATACTTATTCTGGGACGAGATTCGATGATTCGATGGCCTCATGGCGCCAATTCGCCCTGGCAAACAAATGCCATGATCAAAGCCTCACACCTGTTGCATCCAGCGGCAATTGCAGCCTGTTTTCAGCGGCTGGTCGCCCACTATCAGCCCACCACAACTCTACTGCTACTCGAGCCAGAAGATATTCTCGCCGGGTCGGAGCGGACCTTGACGGCTTTGGAATCTATGCGAGAAAGCCGCGACTACTGGTCGTCCTCGCCGCGGTTCGTGGTGGCCCTTCCGTTTCGGGGGCCGCGTTTTCGAAACGGGCTATCGCTGTGGTCAAAGTTCGAACAGGCTATCAACGCGATCGAAGGCTTTCCCGGGCTCGAAGTACTCGATCTAAATGGAGCGCTAGTTGATAACAAGGGTGCACCAAACGCTGATTTCTACTGGCCCGATGGCAAAACCCCCTCGCGAGACGCGTACCAAGCGATCTTTCCGAATCTGGCTCAAACGCTGGGGTTGAAGCAGACAGAAACCTGATATCGATTTCGACGATGAATAGGGTATGATCGAGCGATGATCGAGACGTTTCCTCAAAAAAAACCCATAACACCACTGCTGGAAAACGTTCAGGCCGATCTCGCAGCGTTGCGATCCATGTCCGAGCAGGATTTGGTGCACCTCGCCGACGAAATCCGTCAGTTCATGTTGTACTCGGTGAGTCAAACGGGGGGGCACTTTGGTGCGGGACTGGGCGTTGTCGAGCTCACAGTAGCACTCCATCATGTGCTCAACACACCGGAAGACAGAATCGTGTGGGACGTGGGCCATCAAACCTACCCCCACAAAATCATCACGGGGCGTGCTGATCGCATGCACACGATGCGTCAAGCCGGCGGCCTGTCAGGATTTCCGAAGCGGACAGAAAGCGAATTCGACACCTTTGGAGTTGGTCATAGCTCAACCAGCATTTCAGCCGCGATGGGCATGGCGGTGGCCGCGGGTCGGCTGACCCCTGACCGAAAGGTTGTCGCGGTCATCGGCGATGGTGCGATCACAGGTGGTATGGCTTTCGAAGCACTGGCTCACGCGGGCCATGTGCGACCCAACCTGTTAGTGATCCTAAATGACAATCAAATGTCGATCGGGCACAACACCGGCGGTCTTGCTACCTACTTCGCAAAAATCTGGGCCAGTCCCACCTACATCTCGTTTCGAGAGGGCTCCAAACGCATTCTTGAACACGTTCGTACCGCTTGGGACATCGTCAAAAAAACCGAGGAGCAGATGAAGAGCCTGGTTGCCCCAGGCATGATGTTTGAAGAGCTAGGCTTCAATTACATCGGCCCTCTCGATGGTCATGACTTACCGCTGATGGTCCAAACTCTCGAGGCCATGCTGCAATTACAGGGACCACAGCTGTTGCACATTCGTACGGTGAAGGGAAAAGGATTCACGCCTGCCGAAACTGACCCGGTCGGTTATCACGCCATCAACAAAATTGAAGCGAAACCTGCTGCGACAGCGGATGACCGCCCCAAACCACCTAAATACCAAGATGTTTTTGGGCGCTGGCTTTGCGACTTGGCGGCGAAAGATGAACGACTTATTGGTATCACCCCGGCGATGTGCGAGGGCTCGGGTATGGTGCGCTTTTCAAAAGAGTTCCCGGATCGCTACCACGACGTGGCCATTGCCGAGCAGCATGCAGTCACTCTCGCCGCCGGTATGGCCTGCGACGGACTGAAGCCTGTAGTCGCAATCTATTCCACTTTTTTACAGCGCGCCTACGATCAACTAATCCACGATGTAGCCCTGCAAAATCTTGACGTCACCTTTGCCCTCGATCGGGCCGGACTTGTCGGTCAGGATGGCGCAACACACCATGGTGTCTTTGATTTAAGCTACCTGCGCTGCGTGCCCAACATAGTTATTGCCTGCCCCTCGGATGAGAATGAATGCCGACAGCTGCTCTACACCGCCTATCAATATCAGGGCCCAGCGGCGGTTCGCTACCCCCGTGGAGAGGGCACCGGTGCGCTGATCGAAGAGGCTATGGCAGAGTTACCTATTGGCAAGGCTGTTGTACTGCGCGAGGGCAAATCAGTCGCTCTGCTGAACTTCGGGGTGCTGCTGACCGAAGCAAAAGTAGCCGCTGATCGACTCGATGCGACGCTGGTCGACATGCGGTGGGTAAAGCCCCTGGACGAAGCCACAGTGGCCGCCGTCGCCCGGGAACACGATCTGCTGATTACCGTCGAAGAAAATGCCCTTGCGGGGGGTGCCGGAAGTGCCGTAGCGGAATTTTTATCCCGCGAGCAAATCCGTTGTGAGCTTCGCCAGATTGCCATTCCCGACAGCTTTATTCATCACGGTTCGCAACAGCAAAACCGCATCGCCGCCGGCTTGACGGCCGACGACATCATTCGGGCCGGGCAACAGCAAGCGACCCCCGTACATGCCGCAGTGGGCACGAATTAGCCCACCCGTTGATCGATCGAGATAGCCGGAGAAACCCGTGAGTAAGGCGAAATCCCCGACACTAAAACAGCAAATGGATGAGCTCGCGGCGGTTATCGAAAAGCTGGAGGATCCTGAAGTCTGTCTTGAGGATTCGCTGGTGCTCTACGAGCGTGGTATGTCCCTCGTTGGGGCTGCAACCCAGGCCCTTGAGGCCGCCGAGCAACGAGTGGCCATGATCGGCGCTAATGATGAGGTCCAACCGATCGATTCATGAGTGCCGATGCCGTGGATACCTCTGTGGTCGCGTGCGCCGATCCTCGTCTTGCGGAGGCCACCCAGTACGTATTGGCAAATCCCGGAAAACAGCTACGATCACGCCTGACGCTAGAGAGCTGTGAACTCATTGCCGGTAAGGTGATACCCGCCGCCCAGACCATTGCCACAGCGATAGAGTGGCTGCACGCCTACTCGTTGGTCCACGATGATCTGCCGGCAATGGACAATGACGAGATGAGGCGGGGTAAACCCACGGTACATGTGGCCTACGATGAAGCCACTGCCATTCTGGTGGGTGATGGCCTACAGGCTGCCGCCTTCAGCCTGGTTGCTAACGAAGCCAGACTCTCAGCCGAGGCACGCATTGATATTGTGGCGCTCATCAGCGCTGGCGTAGGCTTCGGTGGAATGGTCGGTGGACAGGCACTCGATATGGCTGCGGAGCACGCGACGCTGAATGTGGCGTCCCTGCAGCAAATCCATGGGCAAAAAACCGGCGCGCTCATTAAGGCGGCCATTTTGGCGGGTGCCCGCTGCGCCGAGGCCACTGCAGAAGCCAACCAGACCCTTGCTAAATTTGCCGACTTGATCGGACTGGGCTTCCAAGTCGCTGATGACGTTCTCGATGTCACACAAACTACCGCTGCCCTAGGCAAAACAGCCGGGAAAGATCAAGCAGCCGAAAAGTCGACCTACGTCAGCTGCTTGGGACTCGAGGGAGCGACCCGGGAGGCAGACCGTTTACTTCAGGAAGCGCTCGCCTGCCTCGATTATTTTGGCGAAGCCGCCGCGGCGCTGAGAAGCACGGCTAATGCGATGGTCAAACGTCACTACTAGCGCGTCGCAGGCTACAACGTGACCGCAATAGCGGCGGCGAGTACGGCAGCCGTCACCGCGCCCGCCAATACCCCGGCGGCCACATCATCTACCATCACACCCCACCCGCTCTTGAGTCGCCGGTCCAATAAACTGATCGGCCAAGGCTTGGCGATATCAAAAAATCTGAAGGCCAAAAAAGACACCAGGGCAAGAGCACCGGGGTCGATCCACTGATTCAGCAGGTAAAAAGGAATAGCGGCGGCGACAAGCATCCCTACCACCTCATCAATGACGATAGCTCCATGATCGACTTGACCCCAGGCGGTACCGGCAATACCCGCAGCCCAGGCTCCCCCGATCAACAAGGCCACCCCAATCGACAACACCGCGAGGGGCGGGCAGCCATAAAGTAATGGCAACACCAGCGGGAGTGCCGCCAGCGAGCCTATAGTTCCAGGCGCCTTGGGCGCGTAACCCGAACCAAACCAACTGGCGAGAATCAGAGCGAGCCGTGTCGTTTGCGCTGTCAACTAATGTGCCACCATGCTATTCCTGCGGTTCTCTGACGGCAAAATGATCGAAGCCGATGATCTCCGCTTCATACCCCGGGCAGTGTAACCCATGAGCCTCGGTAAACTTCCCGACCACAGTGATACCTGAGGGGATAGCGACCGTGGGCGAGAAGGCTATGGCTAGCTCGTAATCATCACCACCGGTTAATGCCCAGCGAGTGGCTTCTTCAAGGCCTCGCTGACGGGTCGTAAGCGAGAGGGGTAGCCGATCCGGATCTATATGCACCCCCAGCCCCGAGGCCTCCGCCAATCTGCGGGCATCCAGAAGCAGTCCATCGGAGATATCCATCGCTGCGTGGGCGTTCTCAAGCAACCAATCTTGCCACTCAAAGCGTGGCGTCGGTTGAAAAAATCGAGTGTTCAAAAAAGACTCGTCTTGCTCACTTAATGCTTGGTGGTCCGGTAATTCGCCTGCCAACCAAACGAGGGCGCAGGCCGCATCGCCTAGGGTACCGGTGACGCCGAGCAAGTCCCCCGCTCTTGCCCCATCGCGGCGGATGCAGCGCCCGCTGGGAACCGTCCCCATCACCGTCACCGACAGGGTGAGGGGGCCTCGGGTCAAATCACCGCCCACCAGCGGTAGCTTCAACGCTGCAGATGCCTTTCCCAGCCCTTGTGAGAAGCTGTGAAGCCACAAATCGTCAATCTCAGGCAGGGTCAGTGCCAACGTCATGCCAAGAGGACTGGCCGCCATGGCCGCAAGATCACTGGCCGCCGTCGCAACTGCACGATAAGCGATATCCTCAGGAAAAGCGTCGGGAAAAAAGTGGCGGCCTGCCACTTGCGTGTCGGTCGACACAACAAGCTCATGCTCCGGGGGGAGGCGCAGCACTGCGGCATCATCACCGACTCCCAACGCGACCGCCTCACCGGCGCCAAACGCTGAAAAGTAACGGTAGATGATGTCTGCTTCGGTGCTCACAAGAACCTCAAGTATTGTCGAGAGTTCATCGGGGTTGCGCTTTCGATGACACAGCGGGGATCTTTCGCGGCCTCTACGGGCTCGCACCCACTACCGACTAGGCCTCAGCACTGATCTCAAGCCCCCGGAGTTCGCGGGCCACCTTGTCCAGCACGCCATTCACATAGCGAAAGCTCTCGGTCGCACCAAACTTTTTAGCCAGCGCGACAGCTTCATTCAGCACGACCTTGTAGGGAACATCGATACGATCTCGCAATTCGTAAACCCCCATTCGCAACAAGCTGTGCTCTACCGGATCGAGTTCTTCGATACTGCGGTCGAGTTTGCCGCGCATCACCTCGTCGAGGGCGCTGGCATGGGTTACGACGCCGCTTAAGAGGTCGCGGTAGTAGTCACCATCAACATGAGTAAAGTCATTGTCGATGCGAAACTCCGCCTCTATCTCGGCGACGGCTGCACCTGTCATAGACCACTGATACAACCCCTGCAACGCAAAATGGCGCGCGCGCCGACGCTGTGCGGCGAGCGCGTTGACTTCACTCATTTGCCGTTAAGTGCCGCCGTCAAGTTGACCATCTCCAAGGCACTGAGCGCGGCTTCTGCACCCTTGTTGCCCGCCTTGGTGCCAGAGCGCTCAATAGCCTGCTCAATCGAGTCAACCGTGAGCACACCAAAAGCAATCGGTTTACCCGTTTCCATTTGCACTTGCGCAATGCCCTTGGTGCATTCGCCAGCGACATGCTCAAAGTGAGGCGTACCGCCACGGATAACCGCACCCAAGGCTATAACGGCATCACAATCTTTTTGAGACGCAACCTGTTTGCACACCAGGGGTATCTCGAAGGCGCCGGGGACTCGGACAATGTGCAGCTGATCGTCACCAATACCGTGGCGTTTCAGGGTGTCCACAGCGCCGGCCAGTAGGTGCTCGACGACGAAGCTGTTCCAACGCGCTACGACCAGCACATAGCGTCCTTTGTTGGCGCTCAGCGCCCCTTCGGTCGTTTTAATTCCCTCAATGCTCATGGTGATCTCCTGTTCCGATGGAAATTAGTCGCTTGCGGCGATGAAATCCACCACTTCCAAGCCAAATCCTGCGAGCGCATTGTACTTCAGGGGCGCGCCCAACAGTTCTATTTTACCCACGCCCAAATCATTCAATATTTGTGCTCCAAGGCCGATCGAAGCGTAACCGCTGGTTTGGCCCGGCGTTTCCACGGGAGGCCGCCCCAACAAACGATCGATACCAGCAAGAACATCCTCCGCGGACTCAGGGCGGTCAATCAGCACCAATGCGCCACGCTCACAGGCCGCGATCTCCGCAAGGCTGTGTTCAAAACGCCAGCTGACCCGGTCCTCAAGGGTTGTTCCGACCAAATCCCGCAAAATCGAGGTGACGTGCACCCGTACTCGGGTAGGCTTTGCCGCATCGAGTTCTCCGTGGGTCAATGCCAAGTGCAGCCCGCCGGAGTGAAGGTCGCGATAGGCATGCAAATGCAAGGCGCCATGAGGTGTCGAGACCACACCCGAGCGCACGCGTTCCACCGTGCGCTCGTTGGCGAGTCGATAATTAACCAGATCTGAGAGGCGCCCAACGGGCAGCTGATGACGCTCAGCAAAGATAGAGAGTGCCGTCCCTTCAGCCATATTGCCCTGGTCGTCGAGAACATCGGTAAAGACCGCCGCAGGAAATAATCCCGCGAGTCGCGCCAGATCGGTCGTCGCCTCCGCTCGATCTGCGCGGGTGAGCAGTCCGCCATCAGCCGCTGCTATCGGGAAAATATGGCCGGGCTGCACCAAATCTGCGGCTACCGTGTCAGGAGCAACCGCAACGCGGACGGTGCGTGCACGATCAGCGGCTGAAATGCCCGTCTCAATACCTTCGGCAGCCTCGATGGATAGCGTAAAGGGCGCTGTGTCGTTTTTCCCCTCCACCATCATGGGCAAATTGAGAAAATCGCAGCGGGATCGCGTGAGCCCCAGACAAACAAGACCCCTCGCCTGCCGCGCCATAAAGGTGATGTGCTGCGCCTCACAAAGCTCGGCGGCCATGGCGACGATCCCGGTTTCGGTGCCACCGCTGTTATCGAGTAACAGCAGCACCATGCGACCGTGACGGAGTTCACTGATCAGCGTGTCAGGATCCTGAAAAGTCCAGCCCTCACTCATCGACGTACCCTGCCGCCCGCAAACTTTCCAACGTCAGACCCGCACCGACACTGGCTTGATCCCCTTGAAGCAGGCGCTCCAAATACCTGGCGATAACATCAACTTCGAGATTGACTCGGCTCCCCACCTGATAATCGGAAAAAGTGGTCTCCTCGTAGGTCTGCGGAATAATATTGAGATCAAAATCCGCTCCGCTGACCGAGTTCACCGTCAAACTGGTGCCATCGACCGTGATGCTGCCCTTGTGCGCAATATATTTAGCCAGCTCGCTGGGGGCTGTGATCACGTAGCGCCAGGAGCGCCCCTCGCGACCCACCGCTTTGACCGTACCGACACCGTCTACATGACCGCTGACAATGTGTCCGCCCATACTGGCGCTGGGTGTCAGTGACTTTTCAAGATTCACCCGGTCCCCCGGCGCGCGGTCACCCAGGGTTGTCAGTTTCAGCGATTCGAGGGAGACGTCCGCCCAGTAGCCATCGCCCGGGAGCGAGGTCACCGTGAGACATACGCCGCTCGTGGCAATACTGTCCCCAAGCTGCACATCGTCGAGGGGCAGCGCGCCGGTTTTGATGCGCAGCCGCAGGTCTCCGCCACTCGGCTCCATGGCGGCGATGTTGCCCACCGCTTGAATAATTCCCGTAAACACAACCTAGTCCTTCATTTCGAGGCTGGCCATCATACGCAGGTCAGGGCCAATCTGACGTATATCCCGATAAGCCAATCGGACGCCCTCGAGTAAGGTATCAAACGCCAGATCTACCAAAGGTCGGGCCGATTTACCCAGCAACAGGGGCGCTTGATAGATCACTAATTCATCAATGAGGGAGGCGCGCAGTAGGGCTCCGGCCAAGGTTGGACCACATTCCACCAGAATTTCATTCATGCCTTCTTTGCCTAGACGCGCCATGACCGCTTGTAGATCGAGCAAGCCGTCGGCGGTGCGGGCTATGGGTATAACTCTAGCGGGTGCTGGCACGTTGTTGCCTTCGGCGGTCATCACCCACAACGGCGCGCTCTCGCCAAGACAGCGGGCGGCGCTGGGAAGCCGAGCGTTGGAGTCAAGTACGACGCGGGTGGGTGCCCGGGTAGTGGCGCGGGCAAGGGTGTCCCCCGTGAGACCCAACTCTTCAGCCCGTACCGTCAGGGAACAATCGTCAGCTAAAACCGTCCCAATACCGGTCAAAACCGCCGAGCTCTCGGCTCTCAAGCGCTGTACATCAGCACGAGCTTCGGGGCTTGTGATCCACTGGCTCTCACCCGAGGCCATGGCGGTTCGGCCGTCGAGGGAGCTGGCAAGCTTGAGTCGAACCCGGCCCCATCCCCGGGACATGCGCAGCATAAACCCTTGGAGCTCCGCCGTGATTTCAGCCCCATGGATCCCCGTTACCACTGAAATACCTGCGTCCCGGAGCGCGCGAATGCCCGCGCCGTTCACCAACGGATTGGGATCCTCAAGCCCGATAATGACCTCAGCAACACCCGCAGCAATCAGCGCCTCGACACAGGGGCCCGTTCGGCCGGTGTGCGCACAAGGCTCCAGAGTCACGTAGGCGGTTGCGCCCCAGGCGAGTTCACCCGCTCGCGCCAACGCCTCGACCTCCGCATGATTGCCCCCTGCGGGTTGCGTGAAACCTTCGGCAATCACCGCGCCCTCGCGCACCAGGACACAACCCACATGGGGGTTGGGAGCAGCCCAGTAGCGGCCCAGACGCGAGATCTCAAGGGCCCGAGCCATGAAATCGGTATGCATCTGAGCGTCGGTTGCCGACACGGCTCGCCCCTTGGATGCCGCCGACCCATCGCTGCCAACGTTAATATCAGACACGGTAGTCAGCCCTTATCCGCGGGCTCTGCCTCAAGCCGCTCTATCGCGTCTCGGAACTCTGACAAATCCTGAAAGCTACGATACACCGACGCAAACCGCACAAAAGCAACTTGGTCCAGCTCTTTCAGCGCCACCATGACCATTTCACCCACATCACGTGAGGGAATCTCGCGCTCCCCCGTGGCCCTCAACCGGTGCATGATTTGCGTTATTTGCTGCTCGATGGCCTCAAGGGATACCGGTCTTTTCTCGAGAGCGCGGCGGAGACCGCCCCGCAATTTTTCCTCATCAAAAGGCTCACGACTCCCGTTTTGTTTGATGATGCGCGGCATCACCAGCTCGGCGAGTTCATAAGTGGTGAAGCGCTCCTTGCAGCTAAGGCACTCGCGACGACGACGCACTTGCCCGCCGTCAGCGACGAGACGCGAGTCAATCACTTTGGTCTCATCCTGTGAGCAAAAAGGGCAGTGCACGGGTCAAAACCGCTAGCGTTGGTATACCGGCAAACGCTGGCACACCGCCAGCACCTGCTCGCGAACCGCAGGAATGACCGTTTCGCTGTCGCCGTTTTCGAGGGATGCAAGCACATCGCAGATCCAGTGCGTTAGAGCGGCAGTCTCCGCTTCTTTAAAGCCCCGGGTTGTGATCGCCGGCGTCCCCAAGCGCAAGCCCGAGGTCACAAAAGGTGAGCGGGGATCGTTGGGCACTGAGTTTTTGTTGACCGTGATATAGGCCTCACCCAGCGCGGCATCCGCATCCTTGCCGGTGTAGTCCTTGCCAATCAAGTCGAGCAACATCAAATGGTTGTCAGTCCCCCCCGACACGATACGATGCCCGCGCTCTATAAACGTGGCCGCCATGACCTGTGCGTTGGCGACCACCTGCTCCTGATAGGCAACGAATGACGGCTCCATCGCTTCTTTAAAGGCAACGGCCTTGGCTGCAATCACATGCATCAAGGGGCCACCTTGAGCGCCCGGGAAGATCGCCGAGTTCAGCTTTTTGTGGAGGTCCTCGTTTTCTCGCGCGAGGATGATGCCACTGCGGGGACCACGCAGGGTTTTATGGGTCGTCGAGGTGACGACATCCGCGTGCGGAATCGGTGAGGGATAGACCCCGGCCGCAACCAACCCCGCTACGTGCGCCATATCGACCAATAAGTAGGCGCCCACGGCGTCAGCTATCTCTCTGAATTTACCCCAGTCCATGACCCGGCTGTAGGCTGAAAAGCCACCGATAATCATTTTTGGCTTGTGCTCAAGCGCCATCGCCATCAGCGCATCGTAGTCAATCAATCCGGTATCGTGGTCAATCCCATATTGAACCGCCTTATAAAACTTGCCCGAGAAGCTCACGGAGGCGCCGTGGGTAAGATGGCCACCATCTGCGAGGCTCATTCCCATCACGGTGTCGCCGGGCTGCAACAAGGCGTGATAGACCGCGATATTGGCGCTGGATCCCGAGTGAGGCTGAACATTGGCATAGGCCGCACCGAACAATTGCTTGGCTCGCTCGATCGCCAGCTGCTCGGCAATATCCACAAACTCACAGCCGCCGTAATAGCGCTTGCCCGGATAACCCTCGGCGTATTTATTGGTCAGCACGGAACCTTGCGCTTCCAAAACCCGAGGACTGGCATAATTCTCCGACGCAATCAGCTCGATATGCTCTTCTTGGCGCTGCGTCTCTGCACTCATTGCCGACCACAGTTCGGCGTCAAAATGGGCAATCGTTTGCGCCTCGGGGTCCAAATAATCCGACGGCAATTTGGCGGCTTGGTTCATAGCGAGTTTCCCAATCTAAGAAATGATTCGTGGAGCGGTAGCCGAGGAGCCGTGGGCTCATGGCCGCCTGAATAAAGTCGATATTCTATCGCAATGTTACCGGCGCGGTTAGTACCGGGCGTAGCTTGAGGGATCACGTCATTTTCTGGTCTATACTCGCGTCATCAAGACAAATCGGGTGTGCTGATGGCGATCACGCATGATAGCGCTGGGACCCTGCTAACGATGAGATTCTGGAATGAGTACTGAGTTGACATTGGGCTGGCGGGAGTGGGTCTCGCTTCCGGCGCTAGGTATCACCTGGATTAAAGCCAAGGTGGATACCGGTGCGCGAACCAGCGCCCTCCATGCCTTCGAAATCGAAGCATTCAAGCGCGATTACAGGGAGTGGGTGAGATTCTCGGTACACCCCCTACAGGACGCCTCAGATCCCATTATTCGGTGTGAAATGCCTATTTTGGAACGTCGGGAAGTGACCGATTCCGGGGGGCATCAGGAGAATAGGCCGGTCATCGAAACCGACATTCTGCTCGGGGGTGTCAGTAAACAAATTGAGCTTACCCTGACCGACCGGGACACGATGCGGTTTCGGATGCTGCTGGGCCGGACCGCCATGCGACCCAATTTACTTGTATATCCATCCCAATCCTTCAAACTCGGCGGGTCTTCAAAACAGCCACCGGAGCCTGTGTGAAAATCGCGGTCCTTTCTCGAAACTCGAAGCTTTACAGCACAGCCAGACTCGTTGAGGAGGCACAAAACGCCGGTCACGAGGCCCGGGTGATCGATACCTTGAAGTGCTATATGGATATCACCTCGGCAAAACCTGCGGTCTGGTATCGCGGTGAAAAGCTCGAACAACAGGATGCGGTGATTCCCCGTATCGGGGCATCGATTACCAACTACGGCACGGCGGTGATACGCCAATTCGAGATGATGGACACCTACTCCCTCGTGGGCTCGATCCCGCTCAATCGATCTCGTTCAAAGTTGCGGGCATTGCAACTGCTGTCGCGCAAAGGTGTTGGCCTTCCTGTGACGGGCTTTGCACATGACGTCCACAACACCCGTCAGCTGATTCAGCTGGTGGGGGGTGCACCGGTTGTTGTCAAACTGCTGGAGGGCACCCAAGGACGCGGCGTTGTTCTCGCGGAAACGGTAAAGGCCGCTGAATCCGTTATCGATGCCTTCATCGAACTCAAGGCGGATTTTCTCGTGCAGGAATTTATCAAGGAAGCGGGAGGCAGTGACGTCCGCTGCTTCGTGATCGGCAAAAAGGTGGTTGCAGCCATGGAGCGAAAGTCCGCGCCCGGTGAATTTCGCTCCAACCTTCATCGAGGCGGTACCGCAGTGCTCACCAAACTCACGCCCTTAGAACGTCGCACCGCGATAAAAGCGGCGCAAACGATGGGGCTCAATGTAGCCGGGGTGGATATCTTACGTTCTTCCCGCGGCCCTCTGGTCATGGAGGTAAACTCCTCGCCCGGGTTGAGGGGCATAGAAGAGTCAACCGGCGTCAATGTGGCGGCAAAGATCATCAAGTTCATCGAAGAGAACGCACATACCGGCCGATCTAAAAAACAGGTAAAAGGCTAGTCCACGCCCCCCACACAGAGTCCCTAACGTGAGCAAACGCTACAACGAACCCTTGGCTATTGGTGGCACCGATATCTTTCCCGGCGAGCGGCGCACCGTCGACATCCATGTAGCGCCCACGTTTAGCAACGACGATCTCTCCATTGAGATTCAGGTGGTTCGCGGAGCCAAACCCGGCCCGGTCCTATTTGTTTGTGCGGCCATTCACGGTGATGAAATCAACGGCGTGGAGATTATTCGGCGAGTGCTTAAGACCGTCGATCAGAAACGGATGGCTGGTACTTTATTAGCCATCCCTATCGTCAATGTGTACGGGTTCAACACTCACTCCCGCTATTTACCCGACGGGCGGGACCTCAATCGCTCCTTTCCCGGTTCCGCCGGGGGATCCCTGACCGGCCGTCTGGCAGATACGTTTCTTACCGAAGTCGTGGCCAAGTCAACCCACGGCATAGATTTACATACCGGCGGGCGACATCGCTCCAACTTTCCCCAGATCAGGGCGGTGCTTCGAGATCCGGCCGTGCGCGATATGGCTGAAGCCTTCGGGGCGCCGATTATCATCGACTCAAGTATCCGCGACGGATCGTTGCGTGAGTGCGCCACAGACATGGGGGTGCCCGTCATCCTCTATGAGAGCTGCGAGGCGCTGCGATTTGATGAGGTGTACATTCGCGCCGGGGTAAAGGGCGTGATTAACACGATGCGCCATATTGGTATGTTGCGAAAATCGCGCTCCAAAAAAGTGAAGAAACCCATTGCCAGCAAGACAACACAATGGGTCCGCGCCCCGACCAGCGGCTTGCATCGCGTACTGGTCGCGCTGGGTGCTCAGGTGGAAAAAGATCAGGTCCTCGGCATCGTTGCCGACCCTCTCGGCGATGACGAAACCGAAGTTCGCGCGCCCCTCGCGGGCATTGTTATCGGTCGCTCTAATTTGCCCACCGTGTATGAGGGCGACGCGCTATTTCACATCGCCAAGGTATCTGCTCGTACCGAATTTGAGTACGAGGAGTTTCACGAAGAGCTCCTGCCATCCGATTACACCCATAAGGACGACGACCCAGGAACTGCACCTATTGCTGGATAGGCCGTTGCTGTTTGATAAACTGTCCATCCATGAGTTGGGGTGACTTAAATGGCCTGACCCCTTACAGCCACTGTTTTTAACCTTTCCATTGAGGAGTGCACCTTGGAAGCATTAGCAATCATGGGATTCATTTTTGGACTAATTGCATTCGTGCGGGTGGAAAAGTTAGCGAATAACCTGAAACGCCAGGGACTGCTAAACCCCGATGAAAACAAAGATTGATTGAACGTTATTTCAGAACTCAGCAGGTTATGCGATTTAATACCAGCTTGATGGTTTAATAAAAGGAGCCTTCGGTGGCGCAGTACGTTTACACCATGAATCGGGTCGGAAAAATTGTTCCGCCCAAACGCGAAATTCTCAAGGACATTTCTCTGTCCTTCTTTCCCGGCGCGAAGATCGGCGTCTTGGGTCTTAACGGCGCCGGCAAGTCGACACTTCTTAAAATCATGGCGGGTATCGATTCCGATATTTTGGGGGAGGCACGGCCACAGCCCGGGATAAATATTGGCTACCTGCCCCAGGAACCACAACTCAATCCTGATAAAGATGTGCGGGGCAACGTCGAAGAGGGCGTGCAAGAGGCAATTGATGCGCTTAAAGGGCTGGATGAGGTGTATGCCGCCTACGCCGAACCCGATGCAGACTTTGATGAGCTGGCCAAGCAGCAGGCGCGACTCGAGGATGTAATTCAGGCGACGGACGCACACAACCTAGATACCCGTCTCGACATTGCCGCCAACGCCCTGCGCTTACCCCCATGGGATGCCAACGTCGAAACCTTGTCCGGCGGTGAGCGACGCCGAGTTGCACTCTGTCGCTTGTTACTCTCCGAACCCGACATGCTGTTACTCGACGAGCCTACCAACCACCTAGATGCCGAGTCGGTAGCCTGGCTTGAGCGCTTTTTAGAAAGTTTCAGTGGCACCGTCGTGGCGATTACGCACGATCGTTATTTTCTCGATAACGCAGCAGGCTGGATTCTTGAACTCGACCGGGGTCGCGGGATCCCCTATGAGGGCAATTACTCAACTTGGCTAGAGGCAAAGGAAAAACGCCTCGAGCAAGAGCAGCGAACCGAAGCCGCACATCAAAAAGCCATTAAAGCCGAGCTCGAGTGGGTGCGGTCCAATCCAAAGGGTCGACAGGCGAAAAGCAAGGCTCGACTTGCGCGTTTCGAAGAACTCAACTCACAAGAGTTTCAGACCCGCAATGAAACCAACGAGATCTACATTCCCCCGGGACAGCGACTGGGCGACAAGGTTATTGAGGTGCGTAATCTTCGAAAAACCTTCGGCGATCGTTTGCTCTTTGACGATGTCAGCTTCAGCGTGCCCAAGGGGAGTATCGTCGGCATAATTGGTGCCAACGGCATGGGCAAATCAACGCTGTTCAAATTATTGATGGGCATAGAGAGGCCCGACAGCGGTGAAATAGAAATCGGTGAGACCGTTCAAATAGCCTACGTCGATCAGTCGAGAGACGATCTCGACGGCTCCAAAACCGTCTGGGAAGAGGTTTCTGACGGGTTGGATATCATGCGTATTGGTGCCTATGAAATTCCCTCCCGCTCCTACGTGGGTCGTTTCAATTTCAAAGGATCAGATCAGCAAAAGTTTGTGAAAGATCTCTCCGGCGGTGAGCGAAACCGCCTGCATCTCGCCAAACTGCTGAAGCAAGGTGGCAACGTTTTGTTATTGGACGAACCGACCAACGATTTGGACGTAGAGACACTCCGGGCCCTAGAAGACGCCGTACTGGCATTTCCTGGCTCGGCCATGGTGATCTCCCACGACCGCTGGTTTCTCGATCGGGTGGCCACGCATATCCTCGCCTACGAGGATGATGGATCGGTGGTCTTCCATGAAGGAAACTTCAGCGACTATGAGGAAGATAGAGTCAAGCGTCTCGGGAAGGATGCCGAGATGCCAAGTCGCGTGAAGCATCGCAAGCTCATGTCTTGAGGACAGGTCGGGGCTTACACCGATGGCGCTCTCGTCGCCAGACTAGAACGCCTGATCCCACCGCAGGCCCAGCGTGTAGCCCGAATGGGTGACCCCGCTTCT
>Ga0255760_10002704_pt1 | contig 16249 bp, 1 predicted proteins | sample 071ome_25_FD_179960 | JGI IMG/M metagenome (GOLD analysis project Ga0255760, IMG submission 179960) | Coastal salt marsh microbial communities from the Groves Creek Marsh, Skidaway Island, Georgia - 071410BT metaG (version 2) | ecosystem: Environmental > Aquatic > Marine > Intertidal zone > Salt... | reverse complement strand
GTTCGCCCATTTACGTCCGTGTAGAAATTTCGGTTTAAATCAGATATCCCATCGCCATCTGCATCGAAGATGACCGTTGCATTACTGAGGTAGCCATCGACTGCGGTAATTTCAAACTCAGCACCTGATTTCAATATTATGTACAGGGTGTAATCAAGGGTATTGCCTGATTGGTCAACAACTGCAAATTCTAACTTATATGTACCGGGAATTGATGCATTTAGCTCGAAAGATTGATTTTCTAGGAATGTTTGACTCCAGAATTGAATTTCAGCTTCGATATCCTGCACAGTAGAGTATGAGTAGTTCCACTTATCGGAGCGACTCCAAGTAACATTCCAATCTGGTTGGTTAGTATTTGAAAAATCGTCCTCGAAATGATTCTTGAGGTCGAATAACTGAATCAATATGTCCGACTCTTCGTCAAATTGATCACTGAACCTAATAACCTCGGTGATGTTCCACTCAAGAACAGCACTGCTGTTTGAGCTTTGTAACCCTGAAGCCTCAATAAAGCTGGACGGCAAGGTAGTTACACCACCACCTTGAAAAATAAACGAGATTTCCGGAGGCTCAGCATCCCTAACATCAATATTTTGCGTGACAGAATGATTTGCCTCATTACCGAACTCATCCTCAACCGTGTAAGTCAGAAAGTACTTTCCAACAGGCACAGAACCTAAATCAAATTTCGCAGTGGTTCCTTCAAAAGAGGTCTCATACCCATCAGCTATTTCCAAGAATTGCGAAAAGTTTCCGTCAATAATTTTAAAGGTTATTCCTTGTGTAGTACTGCTTACATTACTCTCTTCAACATATTGAGGATCTTTACCAATAATGCCCCATTCAAATTCACTCAGGTTTTGAGCGTTCGTTGCGTTTGCTTCTATTGTAATATTTTGCTCCAAATGCCCAACATCCTGTTTTAGAGAATCATTAACAACGGATAATCCGTAGGCAGAAAATTCCTGCAGATTATCATCAAAGTAGATTACAGGTAGTGGATCTTGTGGGATTAAATTGATCCCGTATACATTTTTACCATTTGCCAAAGTGACATTAACTTCTGCAATTGGCTCTCCATATGTATATTTACCTTCTTTTGGATAATAATAGTCCACAAATGCCTGAACCGTGTAATTTCCGTCTGTTAGTCCTTCGATGTAAAAACTTGTAGGTTGTCCTTTCCATGTATCTAACCAAGGGGTTAAGTTTATACCATCTGATTTTGCATATCTAAAGTAAACAGTACTTATACTGCTGTCCCCATAAACACTTTTTTTGAATATTCTTCCTGAAATAATACCATCACCTGAGGCATTGAGTGGTTCCAAATCATCAGGGTCATTTAAACCATCTCCATCAGTATCTCTCAACAATGCATTCGTTGTACCTGGTCCGAATTCTGTAAAATCGCTTAAACCATCTCCATCAGTATCAATGATTAAGGGGTTTGTGCCATCATCGGTCTCTTGCTTGTCATCCAAACCATCCCCATCGCTATCTAACAAAACTGGATTCGTGCCAAATTCCCATTCTTGAAGATTAGTTAATGAGTCATTATCATAATCATTATCTTCGTGAAAAGGGCTAGTATCCCTCTCCCACCATGAGTCATTTTGTTCCATGAAAGAATCGAGGTATTTATTCAACCACACCTCCTTGCTGGTAAGGTAACTTCTCATTGATGGACGTATGCGAACTTTTTCACTTAAGCTGGTTCCATCTTCAAGGGTAGCCTTTGCTTCCACCTCTAAAAAGCCTTGTGGGAAGATTGGTCGAAGTACCGCACCGCTACCCATAGAGTTAGCAGTCAAGTTTTCATCCCATATTGATATTTCAGTATCCTCAGGAATGCCATATCCATGTCTTGTAACATTAACATCTTGGATGGCACCGGAGCTGTTTACATCCGTTATGTTCGCTTCAAATCCAAAGCCTGGCCCAGATAGTATGATTTTGTCGCCCTCTTGATAACCTTTACCACCTGCTACAATTTCGAACCCATGAACTATGCCCACGCTTTCTCTCAAAGTAGAATATAGCAAGAGATTTACTTGCTCCATATTGGTTACATTAGTCGTGTTCGTTTCCCTAAAGTGGGACACCCGGGAATTATTGCCCTCTGTGGAGTTAAAATCTAAATGAATTTCCCAGTCGATCGTTGCACTTCTTACATAAGATCCATTTGCATCATAAACACAGGCATCCAAAACAAGGCTTTGTTTCCCCTGTGATTCCGTCGACAGAGGCATTTCGATTGGGTTGGTTCCATTTCCATCGTTCGGGAATATAATTAAGCGGGGTTTCGAAACATATCGAGATCGGTTCGCTTCTGTAGGGTCATAACCCCAAGAGGCAATCACACCCGAATCGAAACTTTGGTTAGACTCGCTGTACAGATAGCTTTCAAAGAAATCTTGCCCTTCCACGAGCGTTGAGAAGCGAACAGTAAATTTATCTCCCGGATAATAACGGCTGGTGTTTTCGTCATCTATGATTATTAACGCAATAGATCCATCATGCTCAGTATCCCATCCCGTTATTATGTTAGGAGTAACTTTGCTTATATTTTTTGGGTCGGGGATAAAAATAAGCTCTGGAAGAGTTTCTGGATCAAGTCTTGGATGTAATGGATGTAAAAATCCTCGACCTATGCCCTCCAAAGTTTTGAAAATGTATTCACTTTTGTATTCCTCTGAATAATTTAAATCATAAAAAGGTCGGGACAGTAATCTCGACTCACGGGACCAAACCAATCGGCTTTTTCCTAAGCCGCCATTATCGGTCTCTAGGGTTAGCTCGGGGAAACCAGGTATATAAACTGGTTGTGAGATTCTAGTCTTGTTGGCTTCAGGGCGGAATGTGCTTTCCTGATAGCCCTGATCTTCCATGAGAACAGCCAAATTGTATAACCCTGGTTCCAATTCAGAAAAAGCATACTGACCAAATTGATCTGTGTAGGAATAATGAGGCTTGTAGAGAGGCTCATTAATGGCCCAGTTTAAACCAGGCAAGCTTTCAGAAACGATGATTTTTCCACCCATGGTTGGAAAATTAAGCACATTATTCGTATCTTCTTTTCCATAACCATAAAATAATTGATTAGGAAAGCGATCATCGATGTACAAGTCCACATAGGAATTATCCTGCAAAGGATCGTAAAGGTTTCTATTATTTAGGCGGATGTAATCGCTCAATACATCGGACTTATTATATTCAACGGTACCCCTATCTCCGCTTTCATCGTAAACAATTCGCACAATTGGAGTCTCACTGTAGAGACTCTTGGTAATATTAAAGTCACTAGAATTGTCGTCATAAGTACCATTCCCATCTAGGATGACTTGGGTGAGTCGGAAGGTACTGTAAGCACTTAAATTCGCATCAATAAAATCGATCGAGCCATTGCGATCATGATCCCGCACATGTGACCCATTAAAGTCCACAGATATCACAAACTCTGTTCTATTATTTTCGTAAAAACCAGGATCAAGGACTTCGACTTCTACGATGCGGTCTCCTAAAGCATCAGCAAGTACCGGTTGCCCAAAACTCCAGTCTCCGCCATCGTTTTCCCAATATTCTTTTATATCCAATACACCTTCTGGGAAATAATCCACCAATGAGTGCCTAGTGTAAGTGGTAGTTACTTCTTGGAAACCAGTGAGGGGTTCATTCTTCCATGTATAATGCGGGGATTCGCCCACACTCTTTTTATAGTAGGAGTTTACCTGAGCATCCCAGGACCAAGGGCGCTCTATGAATCCCTGCCCGGCTCCTGCGGGTCGCTCAATCTTATTTAACTCCAAATTTCTCTGTCTTTCATCATGGAAAAAGACCTCTGTATTAATTCCATATTCGTCAAATACAGGGATTGCATCTACGCCCGTACCAGAACCAATGACCGCTATTTGGGTTGCATAGTAATTAAAACCGGTATCGTTTACAATAATTTCCCGGATCCTACCATTTTCTGTTATCACAGAGAGGTTTGCATCCATGTGTAACCAATCCTCTCTGGGAGTCCTATAATATGGGTCTTCTAAAACATAATTTGTCTTGGTTCCCCAACATTTTCGCGAAAGAAAACTGCCACTTAAATGAGATGTTGCATTTGCCTCGTTACAATATCTGTGATCGTCACTTGATAAATGTCTTTTACTCCAAGCAATAATTTCACTTGGGGTTGCAACTCGTATATTTCCGAAATCATCATAATAAGTGAGGGTTTCATCGATCTCACCAGGGCATTCCTCAGGGGGATAAAGATTCCAATGTGTATGCCCGCATTCCACTTCTTCACCGTCAGCGTTTACACGAAGGTAAGTACAACGCCATTTTCTGCGAAAAGGCTCATCTGGCCCATCAGAGGCATCAAAATCTAAATAGTAATACTTGTAATGTTTCGGCGGAGCATCACGAACATAAGCCACTGGATCGATATAACCATAACCACTTTTTGTAACAATAACATCCTCTACTCTTCCATTGACCACACGAGCTGCTGCATGAGCCCGAACTTCCATTGAGTCGATTTGTATTTCTGGCCTCCCCCTATCCCAAATCTCAATCCATGGTTCTAAGTGGGAGTATGGGGCTTCAACACCCTTACTGTCCGCAGGCTTATGAGTTTCATTACTTTCACAACCTGAGCATCTAGGAATCTCTTTTAAATAACCACCCAGACGGATCGATATATTAGCCTCTCGTTCTGTCGGACCGAGTGCAGATGTATAAGTTATGCTAGTTTTTGGTGAATTATTTGAATCAATGTTAAAGTATCCCCTTCCTCCACTGGTAACATTGACATCCACCACACTACCATTTTCATCTAATATTGGGTAAATAATTGCACCATTACCACCACCGCCAGACACCGCAATGATAGGAAATTGAGTGTAACTATAATTACCATCATTCAACCAAGAGTTGGGATTACCATCGTCTAAAAGATCGACATGGTTTTGATAGGAAATGTAACCATGCCCACCATCTAAGATTTCTAAGTCCAAAATTGCACCAGATTCATTTGTTTCATTCACCTCGAATATCGCCTCCCTGAAAGCAAGACTTCGTGTAAGATTGGTGTCGTAAGGTAAAAGTTGATGACCAGAAGACTCCAGTAGTAAATCATCAATGTTTGGTTGAGGTAAACCGCCAAACATTTTCAGTTGAACAGGCATCGAATATCCGAATCCACCATGGTTCACGGAAATAGATGATAGTGTTTGGTTAAACTCTAAATCTGATTTAATTTCATGGCTACCATTCCAATCCATTATGCGGTAATCAGATGCTTCAATAGAGCTCCCGTAAGTAAAGGTTGTGGACTTGTTTGGCTTTTCTTCTTCTTGGAATGGGATGGTTTGTTTGTAAAGGGAGTAAAAAGGAGAAAATGGCTGGTAACCTTTTCCACTGATTTTAATCAAAGAACTATTCAACTCTTCGATTCCGTGGCCACTATCTATAATTGTTACAGAATCATTATCTTCTTCATCAACCCAAAATAATACATGTGCCTTTGCACCACCACTACTTACATTTAAGTCAACTCTTTCATTAAAACCATACAATCCACGAGGTTGGAAATAAGAGTGGTTCCAAGCAGAAGAGCTATTTAGCTCTAAATGTAAAGAGCGGGTCACATCTCTGGTAATGTACTCAACATATCTTCGTTTAATGATACGCCCATCAGGTAAAGTTAGGTCTACTGGTGAGTCCATCCGCTTGGTCCAAACCACATCACCAAGCGAAGCATCTTCATACTCCACGATTCCTGCGGCAGGAATATGCTTACGCCAGCCATAAGTCTCTCCCTTACGCCAAATATAAGAACTATTGGTTTCTATTGCCATATGAAAGCTCCAAACACCTTTCTCGTTCGCATTTACAGATCCATCTACATATGCAAATTGGCCCAATGAACCGTTAAAATCTCCATTATTATCGGTGAAATTTCCTTCCATTGAACTCACGCTTGGAAAACTTGTCAGGTTTGATTCAAATTGATCGTCTTGACCGTACCAAAAAACTAGATCTGGGTTTTCCGTGTAGCCTGAGCCACCCTCCTCAATATCAACAGTACCAACAGCATCAACTAATACCTCTAATCTGGGAATTTGTTCCCTGCCTTTATTCAGGTTGTACAGGAAGCTAACTTCATTGTCCGTTAAAATTCTGTCGTAAATTGCGAGGTCATCAATTAAGCCTTCAAAAAAGATTTCGGTAGGTTGTGCAGGTAAGGGGATATCCGTTTTGGAAAAGGAATGACCTACAGCGAGTACATCGGCACCTAAATAAAAAGCTGATGGATCGGGTAGTTCATCAAACCTTTCTGTATTTTGAGGAGTGACAGGTAAAAGACTCTGGCGAACGCCATCCACCCAAATGGCTGGATTTACTCCAAATGAACACGCTAGGTGCGTCCAAACATTGTTCGCTACTGCAGTATTAGAGCGGACTAAGCCTGCCTTTGGTCTACCATTTTCCAGTTCAAAAGAAAACATTTCCCCAGGTTCGGTTATATTGTATGTGCTTGTATTCGTATCTTCGAGGAAAGCGACAAAGGGATTAGCGAACGAAAAAAGAGGTGCCACTGCTTGAGTTGAATTTGGCTTCACCCATAAACTAATAGAACCCTCCGAGAGTGCGAATTCTGAGGCATGAGAGGAGAGGTCCAGATATTGATCGGAACCATTCATTGAAAGAGAAAATCCATGACTCTCACCAGGGTACGAATCACCGAGCCTTCCGCTTCCGTTTGGCGAATTTACAACAGCAGTTGAGGTGGGTACATCCGACGAACTGATGTTTTCACCCGGGGCTGTTAGAAAAGCATTTGTACCTCTTGGAACCGCATTATATTGATTGCCTGATAGGTCCAAGAATGATCGACCCCCAAGATAAAGAATTTCGGTTTCTTTGAGAGGGGAATCATAAATTCGACATTCATCAAAAAGTTTTGAGCCTGCCGAAATGCTCATGATTTTTAGCAGGCTTGGAGAACTAGTTGATAAGGTTATGTTCGCCTCTCTACCGTCTATAAAAAGGCTCGCCTGTCCATTATCTGAGGCGACCGCGATATGCGTCCAGTAATTTTCGACTTGAGGGTTAAGAAGAGGGGTTGGTCCAAACTTATACTTCAGGTTCTCACTCGTATCATAGGTTACATTGATATCCCCCAACACAATGGAAAAGTTTCCTTCTGGTTTCACCCATATAGAAAATGTATAATTATCATCTAACGAGTTGTTCGCTTCTAAAGACTCATTATTTACCAAACTTAAAGCTTTTCCAATGAGACCCGTTGCAAAGTCTGACTCCGTTAAAGAGGGGCTGCGGGAAAGGTTGATAAATCCTTTTTCATCCTCAACAGAGCCGCTTTTATTAGAATCAAACTTCCAATAATGTTTTATACTTACAGGATTCTGCTCACGGTTCCAACTAGGTGATGGCAAATGCCTAGCTTGGTTAGAATCTTCAAAAAGACTTTCATGTCTATCAAATGTCCAATAACCCCGTGGGTTTAAGGGATAATGCAAAACTGCCATCGTGCTATTTGGTTCGTATCCTCTTCCTTGATTGGTTAAGTACAATTTTCTCATAGCTTTATTTTTTGAAACATAAGCAAGCACAGTAGCATTTGCTTCATGGAGCAAATCCTCTGAATCACGATCACTAAGACCTATAAATTTAACCTGCGGAATTTGATCGTCTGTGTCGTTTGGGCGGGCAACCCATTCGTTGCTTAAAAATTGATCCGCATTTACCGGTGAAATTGTTCCCACTCCATCTACATAAGCCACTGCAGTGGCATTGCGGTTGGAGTAGTCTTCCCAAATACTGGTTCTTTTAACCTCTACTTTTGGAACATTTGATTGATGGTAGCCAACACCACCGAAAGTAAAATAGCCAAACTCATTAATTTCAAGTGGGCCAACAATAGCCTTACTAACATTGGTCTCCAACATAACGGCTTTTGCATAAGGTCGGTTGATCAAGCTTTTACTATCCACAAATGAAAGGGTGGATAGATTAAAATCTGTGTAAATTCCGGTATGAGTACTGAGATTATTATAAAAGGCAGAGTTCATACTATATGAAATCACCGGATTTCTTTTATATTCTGACCCCCTGTTGGCATCAGCCTGGGGGTCAGCAAGCATATTAAGCCTAAACCTTGGTGGTGCATTTTCAGGAAACTGTAAAAAACTGAATGGGTGACCATCCATTGATTTATCAAAGAAAAATCTGTGAATTTCACCTCTCCTCACCCTGATGTCCGGAGCTAATTCACCATCGATCAGATATTGCACAGGCATATTTTCACCATCGGGAAAGTAACTGTAAAACCAATCACCCGATAAGCTTACATTGTGTTCAATAATAGGTGCTTTTTCTAAAATCACTCTTGCTCCTTGCACCAAACCAGAGCCAGAGCGAACTTTCCCGGTTATAGTAGACTGGTTGGTTAGCTCATCTCCTTGGGCTGTAATCACAAGATTGCGCGATGCCACTCCACCCTTCATGTCCGTCACCAAAGCTCTTACAACTTGAGTTTTTACAGTATCGATCTTTAGGCGGATGCTTGATTGATTTAAATAGGAAGGATCGTTCAAGGCTTGTTCATTAATATACCAGGAGTATGCATAGGTTGCATTTATTTCTTGAGGTTTAACAGTTAGATGAACCTCATCACCCACTTGTGGTAAGCTATCGCTTGCATGAAGTTCAAATTTTGGGGTTTGTGCCTCCCCTCTCCCAACAGATCCAATATTGACCACCACTTCAACAAAAGGCATGGGATCTTTTCCTCCCTTTCTTATTGGTGTGATATGAATATCTGCATCATAATCGGAATAGGTACTGCCAACCATGAGGGCTGCATCATCAAAGTTTTGTGGGGTTTGCGGAGTCGCATCCAACATGAATGCGTCTACTAAAGGAAACAGATCATCTAAAGAACCCATTTGGGTCCCTAACAACAGTGCTAATCCGTACAAAGAAACATCACTTCGGTAAGAAAGAAAATAATCGCTAAGAGGTTTACCAGGAAGCCCTTCGGGTGGATCTTTCGATTCATCAATTACACTAAGTGGTTTACGCGAATCCTCATCACAAGCAATCCGTATTCCTCGGATCCAGCGGTTGGATCGGTTCTGATCCAATAAATTAGCGGTTACATTGTAGTCTCTTCCATTCGGCACCTGGATCCAAGCGGGATCGAGAGTCAAAAGCACATCACTAAGATTTGTATCTAGCACCTTTACCTGAGGATTTTCCGCAAAACCCCGCCCCCCATTGTTTATGGATAAGTTCCAAATTAAACCATCGCTTACATGATGAAGGGATCCATTTGCACCCAACCCCGAGCCTAGAAAGCTCAAGTTGTAAGGTGAAAGAGTTGTATTGAGTTCATCTTTGAGTGATGAAGGAAGTTTTACCGTAAAGTTGGCTTCTTTAAGGGGAACAGGTGGTGCATGATAATTACTTCGATAAATACGATATGTGTTGTTTACATCCCCACTCTCTGAAAAGTACCCGCCGTTTTGATCGGTTAGGATAGAAATGTTTAAGTCCGCAACATCTGCTCCAGCATTTACATCTAATTTGTATCCTATTGGGTCGTCCATTCGAGCTAACCCATATTCGCGGTGTTGGTGAACTTCATGAAGAGCAATTTTTCCAGGAACTGTAAAATCACCTCCTAGAATAATTTCTGGTGCACCCCCCATTATGGAGTAAGGGTTGCCATATTCTATTTGATCCCCATCATCACTAATTGGTTTTTCACTTCTGGAAAAGTACCTTTCGGCATGAAAAAGACCTAAATTATGACCGATCTCATGAGCCAAAGTGGTTGAATTAACTTCTCCATCAGTAACCTGAATGTGTGAGGTGGGGAAAAAAATTGTTTCGCCTGCAATAGAACTTAATCCAATTGAACCAAGCCCCGGAGCCCCTTTATCGTAATTACTTAGGAGCACAATGGAAACTAACATATTTTCTACGCTTGAATTAAACTCGCTCGAATAATCGACCCCATTGAGAAATATTTGAGGATCCGAACCATAAAATGCCCCAGGGTCTATTACTTGAATACTCACCACATCACCATCGTCATCCAAAACAACTTCAGCTTGAGCGGGTACAAATTTAGAGAAGGAATCAGATGATGCTCCTCCCTCTAGGGTAACTAAAGGTGGAGAAGTGAAATTTGTATCAATTTTTGTATTAACTAAAGAAATTTTAGATACTCCAATAAATCTCTCATCCCAAGGGTCCCAGTCTTCATTTAAGAATTGGGCAACATTCAACGCATGCCCCATCAATCCCTCTTCATCGAAATCGGGATCTGAGCCAGGAAATGGAAGCAGGCCTAAGGGTTCGTAGACTATTTCCTTTTCATCTGGAGCGATCTGACCACTAGAATCGTATGGGTTCCCAGCACTTGACTCTCCCTCTGGTCCAAGGGTAGGCTTGTACCGAGGAATAGGTAGAGTTAAAGTAGGTAAAACCACGGGCACAATCTCAAATTCACCATCGGTGTTCCGAAGATAAAAATCTTTGACCTCAGATATGGCCTGGTCCAGATCGGCAGGTTCAATCGGCTCATACGGGTCGACTTGAATTTCTCTAAGGATTGTCTCTCCTAACTCATTAGTTAACAATTCATTAGAGCCTGTATTTTCATATAATGTATCAAAGTGAGTAGTCTCATCAATAAATCTGGCTTTTAGAAATAGGATTTTTCTTTTTCCTTTAATTTTGGGGTGGTCAGTTTTGGCAATTTCTCCAACCCGCCGTCTAGATTTTTCAATAGCATGGGTCCTTTCCATACTGTTTGAATATGCAAATGACTGACCTGCCATTTGAATTACCCCGTTATCGATAGATTTCTCCGAGACCAAAAAAGGTTCTTCTGAGATAGCTAAGTCTTGACCCAATGAAATGCCTACAATCGGTAAGTTACTTACGCTGGGTAATTTCCTGTATTTACCATAAGCCCAAGTCCGAAAAAATCTGCCATCAGAAAATTGGGCACGCCTTTTGATAAATCCACCTGAATGCTCTTCATTAAAGCAACTATGGATGGCACTGATTGCAACTATTTCCATTTCCCAACTCTCTAAGTGAGTGGAAACCTGCTCAGGTAACAAATTTATTACCTCTGGTGTAACTGCCAGTTCGAGTGCCTTTCTGGGGTCACCTCGGATAACTTTTGAAAGTACCTTCGCGCGCGTGCGTGCGAGTTTTTCGCCATAGGAAAGGTGATTGGCAATTAGCCTAGGATCATGATCCGTACAATTTCCAGTTTTTTGACAGTTTAATTGGAGGTGAGTTTCTAACCACCTTGAGAATTCTCGAAATACAGGTTTCTCCGATAAATCAATGTAATCTCTTACTTCACACCATATTTCTTTCTCTATGTCGTCTTTCTCGCTAAGATTTGTAGACTTATCATTCCTACTCAAAATTTTTGGAGAATCTATTTGTCGATTTGTGTCTTTTTTCGAACTCGAGTAATGAGGAGGGTCGTTAGAATCGCTTATTTGAGTAGGCGATATTCTTTTAGAGGTATGGTAAAGGGTGAAACAAAAAAACAATGCCAATATCAACAAGCTACAAATTAGCTTTATGCAATGAAAACGCTTGGGCATTTTCTTGAGTTTAAAGGGCATATCTTAGTTTAACAAAATTATTTCTGTTTAGCAATTTTTGGCAAAATATAGTGAAAAATGTAATAATTTAGGTCTATTGAATTGTAGCCTGCCTACTTTTTTGCACCATCTTCTTCCTTGAAGGTTCTTCTTATTGTACCTGTTGGAGTCATAATAACCGGATCTTTGAAAATAGATTGGGGGCTGATATTTTGAATCACTTCGCGAACAGGTGAACCTCCTTTTGAAACGATACTCGCACTCACAAAAATAAGTAGATTTCTTTTTTGGTAACTCTCCGCATTAGACTGGAAAAGTTTCCCGATGAGTGGGATGTTACCCAAAACTGGAATTTTATCACTGACTGTTTTTACCTCCTCTCTGGTAAGTCCCCCTATTATAACAGTGGCTCCATCAAAAATACTCACTTGAGTATCTACTTTGCGTACAGAAAAAATGGGCATTAAAATCCCGGAGGGTTGAATAATTAAGGGAGGATCTTCACTGGCACCACCAATCAAAGCAGAATTACCTCCATACTCAATAAAACCATCAAATTCAGTTACCTTTGGGGTTAACCTCAAATTAATTGAGTTATATTTCTCTATGGTAGGAGTTACATTAAGAACAACTCCGACTTCACGAAAACCGGGTTGCTCGTCAAGGGGAGCGACTGTTTCAAATTGAGGTATAGCTGATTGGAGTTGAATCGCACCACCAAACCCACCACCATCATTATTCCCGCCACCGCCACCTACATTTGGGACAGGAGCGGGTTCATATTCTGTTGGATAAATAAATTCTTGGGCAACTGTGATAGTAGCAGATTGGCCATCCATGACTGTAACCCTTGGAGCACTAAGTAGGTCTGTACCTTGTTTTCGTTTGAGTGCATTGATCATGAGTGCAGCCTGACTACTTCCGATAATCGTACCTGTTCCATCTTCCGTGAAACCCTCTCTGTCTCGGGTGATATTAAATATGGGGCTTACACCCGCTCCAATTCCTATTTTGCCAGGGAGGTTAGGGATTGGATTTGGAATTTTTAAATCATTAGGCGAAGAAAGTGTTGTGGTTGCACCAGTAGAAGTGCCACTTTGTGTTCTTACTAAAGTGTCTCTTGAGGTTCCAGTTGGGGAATGTGCACCAGATAATGTTCTGGTGTTACCAGTCAGAACATTAGGGTAAGATACATTGTTGCCGATTACATTGCCATCAGCATCAAATTCGGGGACCTGCACAGCATTTCCCCAAGAATACTGCCAATCAAAACTGATTTCATCCAAAGCACCTTCTTGTACTTCTAAAAACTTGGCTTCGATTTCTACCTGTTTGCTCGACTCTTCATCTAGTTTTGAAAGGATTCGTTCAATTAAATCTAAATAGCGTCTTTCATGGGTTATGATCATTTGGAACCCATCAAAAGCAAATTTATGCCCTTTCGTGTCGATGAAAGGGATACCTGTATTTTCAAGAAAGGCTCGAATTTTAATTCCTTCATCGCCCCCACCTTCGTTTCCACCACCAGCAGGTGCAAATGGATCGGCATCGGCGGCTCCTCCTCCACTACTTCCAGTAAGTCGCTGAACAGTACCTGGGTTCATCTGATAAAATTCGGTCTCTAGCGGTCTTCCCTTAAAAGTTCCTCCCGTTTTTTGAATGACTACCGCATCGGAACGAAGATCAAATGTCCACCCAACCATCTCGGTAATAAACTCTATCATTTTACCCAATGGCATAGCATTGAGTTTGATGTTAACTGTGGGTTCTTCTTCCTCTCCGATAAGTGGAATGATGTTAAGTCCTTTTTTGGCTGGATCTGGTTCCGTTAAGTCAAACAAACGAGCTTGTCTCTGTAATTCTGTCATGGCTTCTGAAAGAGGTGAGTTAAAAAAGTCAACTCCGGGTATTTCAATAAGCTTAAGTTTTGATTCGATGTTACTTGGGCCTTCCTCAATTTCTTTTACTTCTTCGATTTGACGATCGAATACTTTGGGTCTCTCCCACTCTCTTTCGATTTCCTCAAGCATTTCCTGTCGGGTTTTGATATACCCTAAATAACTTTCTTTCTGGCGCATTTGGGATATTCTCTTGAGCATTTCTTTCGCTTCGAAATTATCGCTGTACCTAGTTTCTATGACCCGATATGTCTCAGTTGCTCCAGTTAAATCACCATTGATAAATTGAACTTTTGCTCGCATCAATAGCTCTTTGAGTTGTTCTTGTTGCTCTTTCCACTCCGGAGTAAACTCCGTGATATCCCTCTTGAAGGGATCTCTTTGATCTTTTCTTATTTTTTCCAACTCCTTATCAGCAAGAGCTAATTCCTCTTCTACTGCTTCTTCTCCTTCGGTTTCTTTTAAACCCGGTCTTCCATAAGTAAGAGTATCCCCTTGAATATTCCGGTCTGAATAAAAGCCGGTGCGAAATTCATCTAATAATTCTTTAGCTTTTTCCCAGTCTTTATCTTCTCGAGCGTCATCTGCTTTGGCTAAATTAATGCGATTTTTAACAAGTGACGCCTCAAGAATTAGTGGCCAAGTTAGAGTACTTGGCTCAAGGAAGTTTGAAATCTTTAATAAAATCTTTTCCGCACGATCATACTCTTTGCCTTTAATGAGGCTTTTTGATTCATCCAACATTTCTTCAGCAAATTTGGCCTGCTCTTTATTTTTCTCGTTAGCTTTTTTTATCTCCGCATCAAAATCTATTTCTGCTGAAACACCAAGGGTTTGAGTTTCGACTTTTCTACGAGATTCTTCGGTTTCCCGATAATTGAGTGTTAATTCTTGAACCTCTGCGACTTTACCCTTGAGCATCGCCTCACCCACTCGGTACCAAATAACTTGTTGTTTTGCTTTGTATAAATCACTAATAATGGCAATTGTGCCTGAATTAGGGGTGAGTGAATTAAGGGCTTCATTCAAGTATTGATCAGCTAAATCATACCTTCCTTGTGATGACTCAAATCTAGCTTTACGAAGAAGGTTTTCGGCATTCATCAGGGACCGATCAAGCTTTCCCTTCTCTTCCTCAACCAACCTGTCCAAATCTGGTTGGGCATCGTCTTTAGGTAATCCACTCTTTGCTCTAAGTTGAGCAAGGTCTTTTTTTGCTTGGTCAAGTTCTTCTACAAGCCTACCAACCAAGCTCACATCTTTTCTTTGGCCAAGTTCTGTTTTGATTTCTCGCCTGAGGTTCCTGCTTTCTAATTCCTCAGCCACATTATCACGATACCTGGCAATATACTGACTAGCTTGCGAATATTGCTTTTGCAGCATGGCCTGATTGGCTAATTTAAAATAAAGTTTAGTTTCTTCCGCCTTGATTTGTCTTAAGTAAAACTCGTTTTGTTCGTTTTCATTCAGGTTGTCTAGTGCAGTGGATGCAACCTTTTGAGCCTCTTCTAGTCTGCCGTCACTGCTAAGAGTACGAATTTTATTAAGTAGAATGACTAGGTTGGTGTTTGGACCAATATTACTTACTGAAAGTGGCGTCTGAGATATCTCTAATAAAGGTGGGGTGGATTGCTCGGGGAGATCGATTCGAGGTAAACCTTGTGATTGTAACAGCGGGGAAAATAAAATGGAAACCAATCCAAATGCGGCAAAAACAACGAGGTGAGCACTCGAAAATTGTTTATTAGAAGGAAACATTAAAATCAGCTAAAGGATTTTGGGGTCATCATTAAGGCAATAGGCACAAATTCCATACAGAAAACCTAGAAGGGTCAATATGCAAAGATATCTATAGAGTGAGATTTAAAAAGAAAATGATTGGAAGGTATCTTCAGCGGATCTGGGATCTTGTTTGACTACCTTGATGATCTTGTTTTCAAAATCAATGTTAGATATTTGGTATCGCCTGCCCCCAAAATCAAAAACTCTTTCTACATCCGAACTTTCGAAGGTGAATTCCTCTGTTGCAAGCCCCGGTAGGCTTGCTCTAAATGTGATTTTTAGACTACCCGCATAAACCTTATTCATAAGCGAATTAATCTCGAATGGTGCCCCTTCCATTTGAAAGTCTTTGATCATTGCTCGGCCAACAGGTTTGAGGCCACCAGTATCTGGATTACGATATTGCTGAACTGCAAAGAACTGTACTATGAAAATCTTGTCACTGTCGTTGTGATCACAGATTTCAAGACTGGGTTGCCCAGGTTTTCTGTTTTCGGTTCGCTTGTAAGGCTTCCCGACTTCGATGCGGTTTCGGACAGCGACTCCACTTGCCTCTTTCGTGATTAAGTCTTCAAAATAAGGGGTTTGGCCAACCCAACTTTTAAGTCTAATGGGATATTCGGCTTTGGTTACATCAACCAAGCTTAAACCGAATGGTTCCACCTCTTCCTCTTCTTTTTCTTTCTCAGGTAGTTTCGTTGTTAGTTGACCATCATGTATAAAAATGATCGGTGGAGTAAACATGTCATAAATGGTATGATTTTTATCGGCTAAACCAGTAGTCCATTTTGTTTTTTCGTGTAAAGTTGTTGTGACTGGGGCCGATAACGACTTCTGATAGAAAGAGATGTTGTAATCCCGGTGATTAAGAGTTTTTAAGTCGGTATTAATATTTAGATATAATCT
>Ga0255760_10002702_pt1 | contig 16257 bp, 22 predicted proteins | sample 071ome_25_FD_179960 | JGI IMG/M metagenome (GOLD analysis project Ga0255760, IMG submission 179960) | Coastal salt marsh microbial communities from the Groves Creek Marsh, Skidaway Island, Georgia - 071410BT metaG (version 2) | ecosystem: Environmental > Aquatic > Marine > Intertidal zone >... | reverse complement strand
GAAAGCTCATCTCCATGTTTAGCTATTAATGCTTTGTTTGCAGTAACAACATGCTTATTATTTTTTAAAGCAGCAAAAACTACTTTTTTAGCAATGCCGTCTGCACCGCCAATAAGTTCAACGATGATATCAATTTTTGAATTTTTTATTATTTTAATTGGATCTTTCTCCAGAAAACCCTTTGGAAATTTAATACTTCTTTTTTTGTTAATGTTTTTAGCCGAAGCTTTGACTATATTTAATTTAAAACCAGTTTTTTTTTGAATGTCTGATGAGTTTTTTTTAATATTTTTATAGACCTCTAAACCTATGTTACCAAGACCAATAATACCTATATTAAATACCTTCATAATACTAAACCTTGAGTTTCTTCAAAACCAAATCTTATATTAAAGTTTTGAATTGCTTGTCCAGCTGCTCCTTTTAACAAATTATCTATGCTACATGAAAGAATAAATGAATCTTTGATGTTACTCTTGTGCAAAGAAATAAGCGCTTTATTTGTATTTACCACTTCGAATGTATTGATCATTTTAGAGTTATAAACTGAAATAAATGGTTCATCTTTATAAGTATTTGATAGTGCGTTAAATAGATCTTCAATAGTTTTTTGTGATCTAATATATATCGTTGATAACATGCCTCTAAAAGTTGGAATTAAATGAGGTGTAAAAGATATGCTTACATTTTTACCTGAGAATAAAGATAAATAACTATCAATTTCAGGCATATGTCTGTGGTTGCCAACACCATATATTGCAATATTTTCATCTAAATTAGGATATTGATCATTATTATAAATTTTTTTACCTGCTCCAGAATATCCAGATTTACTATCGGCAATTATATTATTTAAATCGATTAAATTATTTTTAACCAAAGGGTAAAGGGGTAATAATATTGATGTTGGATAACATCCTGGACAAGCAATTAAATTACTTTGCTTAATGTCATTTCTAAATATTTCCGAAAGCCCATAAACAGATTTTTTTTGAAGATCAGGGCTTTCATGTTTGATCTTGTACCATTTTTCATAAGTATCGATATCTTTCAATCTGTAATCAGCGGACAGATCTATAACAACAACGTTTGTAGAGATTTCTTTTGCAATTTTATGTAATTCAGCATGTGGCAGGGCCGGGAAAAAAACATCACACTCGTTTATTAAATCTAAATTGATTTTTTTTAATTCTGGTAAATTTTTTATATTTTTTGGAAGATTTTTATAAATATCTTCATCAATACTTTCTTTCACAAAAAGATGTTTAATGTTTACATTAGGGTGATTATAGAGACCTTTGATTAACTCTATACCAACAAAACCAGTGGCACCGGCAATAGCAATATTTGATTTCTTGCTCATAACTCCAAATTAAATGTGTTTGATTTTAAAACAATAAAAAACTAAAAGCGTATTATCTTTTAGAAAACTGGAACTTTCTTCTTGCTTTTCTTTGTCCAGGTTTTTTACGCTCAACCGTTCGAGAATCTCGAGTAAGCATTTTGTTTTTTTTAACAATTTTTCTAGTATCTGGAGAAGATACTACTAAAGCTTTTGAAATTCCGTGAGTAACTGCACCAGCTTGACCACTCATACCGCCACCTTTGACTGTACAAACAACATCATACATATCTTTTGATTTTGTGATCGTTAAAGGTTTTTCGATAGCTAATTGATGAACAGGTCTTTTAAAATACTGTGAATACACTTTTCCATTAACAAAAATTTTTCCAGTTCCTTTTAGCATCCAAACTCTTGCAACAGCATCTTTTCTTTTGCCTGTAGCATAAACTGCTTCTTTAGAAATTTTTATTACTTCTGAACTCATTAATTACTTCTAATATTTTTTTTATTTAATTTACCAAAATCAATATTCTCAATTTTTTGAGCTTCATGAGGATGATTTTCTGTAGTGTAAATTTTTAATTTAGTTAATTGTTTTTTTGAAAGTGGGCCTCTTGGCAACATTCTTTTGACTGCCAATTTTAAAATTTCTTCTGGTTTATTTCTTTCAACGAAATTACTTGGCGTTCTTTCTTTGATACCACCTGGCCAACCAGTATGTTTGTAATATTTTTTGTCAGTAAACTTGCTTCCAGTAAATTTTATTTTTTCAACATTCGTCACAACTACAAAGTCACCATTATCCATATTTGGAGTAAAAGTTGCTTTGTTTTTACCTCTTAAAATTTTTGATATTTCGGCTGCTAATCTTCCAACAACAACGTTCGTAGCATCAATATGATACCATTTATTTTCTAATTCGCTTTTTTTAATAAAATCTGTCATGTTGAAGGCTGCTAATTACTGTTTATCAATCGGCCTGTCAATTAAGTTTTGGTTATTTTTTACATAAAATAAGCCATAAATGGCACACGAAATTAGAAAAATTGACCCCATTTGATGTGAACTAGCAACATATATATTTAAACCGCTAATTAAAGTTACAATTCCTAATATAATCTGAGTTATTATTGCAAAAAATATGAATCCAAATGGTTTAAAAATATTTTCTTTTTTAAAATGAAAAAAATAAATCACCATTATGTAAAATACGATAAAATAGGCAAATAATCGGTGGAAGACTTGAACGTAAGATGGATTATTAATGGTTTCACTCGAAAGAATATTAAATAAACTAACATCGTCTGCAATAAACTGCCCATTCATCAAAGGCCAAGTTTGATATAACAATCCAGCATTCAGACCAGATGTAAATGCACCCCAAATAATTTGAATTATTAAAAAAACTATTAACAAAAACATCAAAAAAGTATTTTTTGAAAGTCTAAAACTAAATTGCCCACCTGTATTTAATAAAGACCAAAAAATTAAAGAATAAATGATTATAGCTAGAGATAAATGCGCTGCTAATCTAAAATGGCTTACATCGGTCTCAGAAATTAATCCACTTTTAACCATATACCAACCCATAAATCCTTGTGATAAAAAAAGTAAAAATACAAATAAATGATATTTAATTTCATTAGATGAAAATTTTTTTTTAATTATGAAATAGATTAAAGGAAAAAAATATATCATAACTAATAACCTTGCCAAAACTCTGTGAATATATTCCCACCAAAATATAAATTTAAAGTCGTCTAAACTCATCCCATAATTAATTTTTTTATATTCAGGAATTTGTTTGTACAAACTAAAGTATTCTTGCCACCTATCTTGGGATAAGGGGGGTAATATTCCAGAAAACACTTCCCATTCTGTAATTGATAAGCCAGAGCCTGTTAACCTAGTAAATCCACCAACCCATATTAGAATTATTAGAAATAAACATGAAGTTAAAAGCCATAAAAAGATTTTATTGTTTTGATGTAATTGAGACACTATATATAAATTATATTTACTGTATGAAAAAAAAAATAAGCAAATTGTCGCCAGAAAAGAAATTAAATAAAGTTAGAGCAAACATAGATAAATTAGATTTTCAAATCCTTAAATTGTTATCAAAAAGAAGAAAGCAGGTTTTACAGGTCATTAAATATAAACCTAAAAATAAAATAGTTGATCCAAAAAGAATTGCGAGCATGATTAAAGTAAGAGTTTCTAAAGGAAAAAAATTAAAAATTGAAAGCTTTATTATTAAGAAAATATGGCTAACAATGATTAATTCATTTATTCAGCTCGAAAGAAAAAAATATAAATAATTTAACTATTTGCTGTGTGGAGGAAGTTTTTTCTCTACAAACCACTCATGTTTACGAGTAGCAGGGTTATATTTTTTCATTTTTAACTTTTCTTTAGCTTTTTCACCTGCTGTTGGTTTTTTTGCGTAATAATAATATTTGCTATCTGGTTTTTCTTCTGGGACCAATCTAACTTTCAAAGAACTTTTTTTAGCCATTTAAATATTTTTTTAACTCTTTAATTTTATTTTTTAAATTTATTAATTTGTTTGTGCTTATATTATCATCAGAATATGTGTCAACTGGGTTATTTTTATTTAACAAGGCTTTCTTTGAACCTTTAATCGTATAACCTTCCTCTTTAAGAAGTTTTTTAATTTTTTTAACATAATCAATGTTTTTTTCTGAATAATACCTTCTGCCTTTGTAAATTAAAGAAGGCTTAATTTCTTTAAAATGCTTTTCCCAAAATCTCAATACATGAGTTTTTTTTTTACCTGTTTCGGGGTCAACCAAACCTACAATGTCACATACTTCTCCAATAGTTTTAAATGCGCCTTTTGATTTCATTATTTATTAATTTTTTTTGATAAAAATTTAGATGGCTTAAATGTTACAACTCTACGTGATGAAATCTCTTTCTCCTCTTTTGTTTTGGGATTTCTTCCTATCCGAGCTTTTTTGTCTTTAACATCAAAAGAGCCAAATAATGAAACTTTTACTTTATTACCTTCTTCAAAATTTTTAAGAATACTTTCGAAGACTAGATCAACAAATTTGATACATTCGTTTTTAGAAATTCCTAATTCTTTGTGTGTTAAATCGTAAAGATCTTGTCGAGTGACATTATTTGACATTATTATTAATAAAATTGTTTTTAATTTTATTAATAAGATTACCATTTAAAATTCTAAATGACAAATCAAGAGAGTTATAAAAAGCAAAAGCGTCAGCACCACCATGACTTTTAATAACTGGAGCGTTTAAACCTAAAAAAATTGCCCCATTGTATCTTCTGGGGTCTAATTTTTTTTTAATTTCTTTAAAGGCAAAATAACTAAAAATATATCCAATTTTTGAAAAAATTGATTTCGAAAATGATTTCTTTATTTCTGTTGTAATAAAGTTTGCCGTTCCTTCTGCTGTTTTTAACGCTATATTACCAGTAAAACCATCTGTTACAATAACCTGAACTTCTCCATTTTTAATCTCATTCCCTTCTACATAACCCCTGTAATTAAAGTTTAAACTTGTGTTTTCTTCTAATTTTATGTGTGCGTTTTTAATTTGTTCATTTCCTTTAATTTCTTCAGACCCAATATTCAATAAACCTGCCACAACGTCATCTTTGTTAAAAATGGCCCTATATAACTCTGAACCCATAATAGAAAACTCAACTAAATTTTTATCTGAACAATCAACATTAGCTCCCAAATCTAAAACGATGCTGTAGTTTTTAAAATTTGGCCAAATACCTGCGAGTGCCGGTTTATCTAAGCCTTCAATCATTTTTAATATTAATTTAGAGATTACTAGCAATGCACCAGTATTGCCTGAGGATACTACAATATCACTTTCTCCTTTTTTGACAGACTCAATTGACATCCACATGCTTGTTTTTTTACCAAGTTTAATAGCGTCTCTTACAGAAACATTACCGGGCACTTTATCTGGCGCGTGAATATTTTTTAAATTATTTTTATTAATATTTTTATATTTATTAATTTTTTTTTTAATTTCAGACTCATTTCCATACAAATTAACAATAACGTTATTTTTTTTGTTATGCTTAAAAAAAATATCAATTCCAGCTATAATTTTTTCTGGTGCATTGTCGCCGCCCATTGCATCTACTGCAATGTTAAATTGTTTTGACATTTTTGATTAGTTTTTTGGCTTAAAAATCTGTTTGCCGTTATACATACCTGTAGTTTTATCTACGTGGTGAGAAAGGCGAAACTCTCCGCTTTTCTTATCTTCAACAACATTTTTAAAATCAACTGCAAGATGGGATCTTCTTTTTCCTCTTCGAGCAACTGATAGTTTTCGTTTAGGTACTGCCATAATTATTTCCAGGGGTTAACTATCATTATATGTGGCATTATCAATAGCAAAATGCTTGTTCAAAATCTCAATAAAATCTTCTATTTGCTCAATTTTAGAAAAGTATTTTAATAGGGTTTGATTCTTATAATCTATAACTTGATCAGGAAAATTTTTAAAATCTACTAGAATTGAATAAAATTTTGTTACTATAACCTTCATCTTTTTGTTTACAGACATGTCTCCATAGCCAAGCTCTCTTAAATCTATTTCAATCCTATTAAATATATAATCAAAGAATTTTTGATAATTCTCATCTTTTTTGGACACATTATTAAATATTTTGGATAAAAAAATTAAGAATACCAATACTTTATGATTTAAATCATCAGGGAGATGATTTTTAAATATATCAGGATTTCTAGAATCTATTAAGGTTTTGTTATATAGGTTTTCTATGTCCATTTTAAAAAAATTATCTATTCTGTTTTTTACATTATTTTTTGCATCTTGCACATTAAACAAAATAGATAATGTCCACGGCGTGTCTAATTTAAAAAATAAGATTAAATTAATTAAAATAAATGAGACTAATAAAAATGATATTACAAAAATTTTAGGTCCTGTTCCTATTGAAAACAAAGAAGAAAAAAGATGGACTTATTTTGAAGTTAGAGAAACTAAAACAAAATATGGAAAAAGAGATATTTACGTTAATGACTATGTTGAAATTTTTTTTAATAACTATGGAATTGCTAATAAAATAGAGTTTTATGACCTAAGCAATATGAAAAACATTAAATTTGCTAAAGAAAAAACAAAATCTCTAGGTGTTAAAGACACATTCTCCAAAAACCTCTTAAGTTCAACACGTAAGAGGATGGAGAATGCGCGTAAAAAATTTGAAAAATAATTACTAATATTTAATGTGCAATTATTGCTAAAAGCAACAATGCTACAATGTTAGTAATTTTAATCATTGGGTTTACAGCTGGACCCGCAGTATCTTTATAAGGGTCTCCAACAGTATCACCTGTAACTGCCGCTTTGTGAGCTTCTGAGCCTTTGCCTCCAAAATTACCATCTTCGATGTATTTTTTAGCATTGTCCCATGCTCCACCACCTGCAGTCATTGAAATTGCAACAAATAATCCTGTAACAATTACACCAAGAAGCATTGCACCTAATGCTGATAATGCAGAAGATTGATCTGCTATACCTAAAACAATTAAGTAAACGGCTATCGGTGAAAGAACCGGTAAAAGAGAAGGAATAATCATCTCTTTAATTGCAGCTTGTGTTAACAAGTCAACAGCTCTAGCATAATCAGGTTTTTGCTTTCTTTTCATAATGCCAGGCATTTTTTTAAACTGTCTTCTAACTTCATTAACAACAGCTCCTCCTGCTCTACCTACTGCTTGCATACCCATTGAACCAAAAAGATATGGCAATAAACCACCAATTAATAATCCAACAACAACATAAGGATTTGAAAGATCAAAACTTACCTTAATGCCACTTAAAGAAGATCCAGCTTGAGCAGAAAAATATTTAATATCTTCAGTGTAAGCCGCAAAAAGAACCAGTGCTCCTAAACCAGCAGAGCCAATAGCATAACCTTTTGTTACAGCTTTAGTTGTGTTTCCAACTGCATCTAGTGCATCAGTAGTTTTTCTAACACTAGATGGTAATTTTGACATTTCAGCAATACCACCAGCATTATCTGTTACTGGACCGTATGCATCCAATGCAACAACCATTCCAGTTAGAGCAAGCATACTAGTAACAGCAATAGCAATACCAAACAAACCGGCCAAGGAATAAGTAGCAATAATACCTACAACAATAATTAAGGCTGGCAATGCAGTAGCTTCCATAGATATTGCTAAACCTTGAATTACGTTTGTACCGTGACCTGTTGTAGATGATTGAGCAATAGATTTTACAGGTCTATAATCAGTTCCAGTGTAATATTCAGTTACCCAAATAATTAAACCGGTAATAATTAACCCAATAACTGCACAATAAAACAGATCAATTCCTTGGAAAGATAAACTTCCAACTTTAAGTGCTTTATCTAATCCAATGACATAATCTGTTAAAGGATACATAACTATTAATGATAAGACTGCAGTAGCTACAAAGCCTTTATATAAAGCTCCCATAATATTTTTGCTTTTTCCTAATCTTACAAAAAAAGTTCCAATAATTGATGTAAGAATACAAATTCCACCGATAGCTAAAGGATAAACCATCATACTAGAATTTCCTGCAAAAAATATTGATGCCAAAACCATGGTAGCAACAACTGTTACAGCGTAAGTTTCAAATAAGTCTGCTGCCATTCCAGCACAATCACCCACGTTATCACCAACGTTATCTGCAATAACAGCTGGATTTCTTGGATCATCCTCAGGAATACCAGCTTCTACTTTACCAACTAAATCGGCACCAACGTCTGCACCTTTGGTAAAAATACCTCCACCCAATCTTGCAAAAATTGATATCAATGATGCCCCGAACCCTAGAGCAACTAATGCATCAATAATTTCTCTTTCAGATGAATTGTTAGCAATTAAAAATTTATAATAAACAGCGATGGCTAATAAAGCCAAACCAGCAACAAGCATTCCTGTTACTGCACCAGATTTAAATGCAATGTCCAAACCTTTTGCTAAACCTTTACGACTTGCTTCAGCTGTTCTAACATTCGCTCTTACAGATATGACCATCCCAACATATCCAGCTACACCAGATAATGTTGCTCCAATCAAATAACCTCCTGCAACCAATGGACTAAATAAAATAGCAATTAATACTAAAACAACCGCTCCAACGATTGCAATTGTTTTATATTGTCTGTTTAAATAAGCTTGAGCGCCTTCTTGAATAGCACCTGCAATATCTTGCATAGTTTTATTACCGGCACTTGCGTTTAAAATTTGTGAACTTGCTAAACCACCATAAATGATCGCTGCAACACCACAAATAATTACATAATTAAGTATGTCTGCTGGGTTCATAACATTTTCCTTTATAACGTTGTTTAAAAACGGCTAATTGCCAAAAATTGTAGATAAAATCAACTTAAATAGGCTAATTTAACTCTTTTGCCACGCTATCCAAAACGCCATTTACCAACCTTTTTTGATCATTACCGTAAAAAACGTTAGTAACATCAAGATATTGGTCAATTATTACCTTGAAAGGGATTTTTGAGCAAAATTTAAGCTCATAAATTGAACACTTAATTATTATTTTTAACAAAAGATCTAGATTATTAATATTTACCCTATCTGATAAATTTTTTTTTAATAAATCTTCAAGGGTTTCAAATTGCTCAAAATATCCTTTGTAAACTTTTTTTATATGCCTGATATAAGGATCTTTACCAAAATCTAATAAACCATCTGGGTTTTTAGTTTTTTCATAAACCTTCTGAACAAGTTTTACCCTCGTGCTAGACTTCATTTAGAATAATTTAAAACAGAAACCAAGGCTTTTGCTGACTCAATACCTTTGTTTTTTTTTGATGCACTTCTAATCATTGCTTGCTTTTTTGTAAGGCAATTTAGTATTCCATTTGAAACAGGCAAGTTATATTTGAAAGATAAATTCATCAAAGCATCAGATATACTTCGAGATATAAAATCAAAATGAGGTGTTTGGCCTTTAATAATACAGCCAAGACCAATAGCAGAGTTATATTTTTTTGATTTAAGTTTAATATTGATTAATTGCGGAACTTCATATGATCCATCTACACAAAAAATATCATATTTAAGTTTATTTTTTTTTAATATTGAAGTTGCGCCAGACAATAATGATTTTGAAATATCTTTATAATAATCCGAATAAACTATTAAACACTTCTTCATTTAAAAATTTCCTGTTTTTTTATTTTAATACCAAAACCATCAAGGCCTACTATTCTTTTTTTCGATTTTGTTACCAAAATAATATTATTTAAATTCATTTTTTTTATAATTTGAGCGCCCACCCCATAATTTCTTATTAAATTAGATGGCATTTCTTTTTTTGTATTTAAAAATTTAATATTAGACTGAACATCATTCATCATAAAATCTTGTATAATAATTAATACAAAATTATCATATTTTCTCAAATAATTTAAAGACTTTGAAACGTCTGAAACTTTAAAAATATTTTTTTTCTTATCTTGTTGTTTCAAAGATAAAACTCTAACTTTACAATTAAAACTATTAAGATTAGTACTTGAAAAAACTAAATGCTTTTGTCTATCTATTTGATTAACAAAAGTATTTTTGTTTAAATAAGTATTTTTAAATTTTATTTTAGTTTTTTTAATAGATTTAATAAAATTTTCTTTTTTAAGTCTATATTCAATTAAATCTTCAATCTTAGCAATTTGCAATTTATGTTTTTTTGCAAACTTAAAAAGCTGATCCCTTTTTGACATTGAGCCATCATCATTCATAATTTCACAAATAACAGCACCAGATGAATTTGATGCAATTCTTGCAATATCAACTGAAGCTTCTGTATGACCTGCCCTGGTAAGAACACCCCCTTCTTTTGCAACAAGTGGAAAAATATGACCGGGTGTTACTATATCTTTAGCGGAAGATTTTTTTTTTACTGCTGTTAAAACAGTTTTAGATCTATCATATGCAGATATTCCTGTTGTGACCCCTTTTTTTGCCTCTATACTAACAGTGAAAGCAGTACTAAATCTTGTTCCATTAGAATTGGACATTAATTTTAAACCTAATTTATTCGATTGTTTCTTATCTAACGCCAAACAAATTAAACCTCTCCCAAACTTTGCCATAAAATTAATTTTTTCAGGGCTACATTTATTTGCTAAAAAAACTAAATCACCTTCATTTTCACGACTTTCGTCATCTACAAGAATGAATATTTTTCCTTTTCTTGCTATTCCAATTAGTTTTTCGATATTACAAAATTTTTTTTTCATTTTTTTAAGAATTTAACTAATAAATCATATTCAATATTAACAAGCATATTTTTTTTTAAAAACTTCATATTTGTTTTTTTATAAGTATGAGGGATTATATCCACTCTAAATGAGTTATTTTTAAACTCATTAAGAGTCAGGGAAATACCATTAACTGTAACAGATCCTTTTTTTACCAAATATTTTTTAAATTTCTTTTTAATACCAATCCAAAAAACCCATGAATTTTTATTTTTAATTATTGATATAATTCTACCAATATCATCGATATGCCCTTGCACAAAATGACCGGCAATTTCATCTCCAAATTTTAATGATCTTTCCAAATTTAAGAAATCACCAATTTTTCGAAATCTTAAGGTTGTTAGTTTCAATGTTTCAGGCGATGCATTAAAAAAAAGAAGCTTAACTTTTTTTTTATTAATTACTTTAACGAGGGTTAAACAAACACCATCAATTGATATTGAGGTTCCAATATCATTTTTACCAACATTAATTTTGCTTTGAAAAACTAGAGTGTAGTTTTTTAATCTATGTTCAATTTTGACTAACCTTGATGTGTTCTCAATTATACCTGTAAACATTACTTGATTTGTAATTCAAAATAATGTCATCTTCTAGTGAAATAGTAGCATCAAGCTTCATTTTTTTTGTATTTGCAATTTTACCTATTGGAATTTGTCCCTTGTTACCAAATTTAGTATTACTTTTTATTATCTTAAGCTCATTCAACAAATTTGAATAAATAAAGGACTTCAATGTGGAAAGTCCACCCTCGATTAAAAGTTTATTGTAACCCATCTGATTTATTAATTGCAAAATTCTTAAACTTACATTTGGTCTAGAAAAATCAAAATAAATAAGTTTAAATTTTTTTTTATAACTATTGTTTATTTTTAAATTTTTATTGCAATGTATTATATATGAACCTCTTAAAAATCTATTAATGAGTATTTTAGGAGATATATTTAATTTTGGATTTATAATAAATTTTGCTAGTTTTTTTTCCAATCCATTTATTCTTGAATTTAATTTTGGATTATCATCATTTAATGTTTTTCTTCCAATTAAAATACTATCAGATTGGTATCGTAGCAAATGAGCATATTTTAAAGCTAACTTACTTGTAAATAGTCTTTTGTTTTTATGCTTAGAATAACCATCTTTACTAATAGCGATTTTTCCAATCACGTAAGGTAATTTGTTTTTTTTTGAATAATTGTGAATAATTGATGATCTTGAAGGATTGTTCTTATAAATAATTTTAACATTATTTTTTTTTAAAATTTTTTTAGTCTGCCCTTTAACCCTTTGATCCTCATCTTTACTATTTGTTATAATTTTTTTAATTTTTTTTTTTATTATTATATTCGTGCAGGGCGGATTTTTTCCCTTATGAGAACAGGGTTCTAATGATGTAAATAATTTACCATTTAAAAAATTTGTTTTTTTTTTGAGAAGTTTATATTCTGCATGAGGTGTGCCATGTTTGCCAGTGTACGCAACAGAAACATGTTTATCTGAAACTATAACGGCACCAACACAAGGGTTAGGATAAGTTATAAATTGATTGATTTCAGATAATTTATTTGAAAGTTTTGAGTAATAATTATCTAAGTTTTTATTTTTTAACTTGGGCATTAATATTATCTACAAATTGCTCAAAGTCTTTAGCTTCTTTAAAATCAGTATAAACAGATGCAAATCGAACATAGCCTACATGATCAATCTCTCTTAAACCATCCATAACAAATTTGCCAATTGTAGATGACATGATTTCATTTTGACCCAAATCTTCCAAGCTACGATAAATTTTTGATACAAATTTTTCAATTGTGTCATTATCAATAGGTCTTTTGCGTAAAGCAGTCATGATAGATTTTGTTAGCTTTTCACGATCAAAAGGAGATTTTCTACCGTTTTTTTTAATTACGGTAAGCTCTCTAAATTGAACTCTTTCGAATGTAGTAAAACGTTGCTTTCCACAGCCACATAACCTTCTTCTTCTGATTGCCGTTCCATCCTCAGTAGACCTTGAGTCTATTACAGAAGTATCTTTTTCTTTACAAAATGGGCATAGCATAAATTAATAAATTGGAAATTTTTTACAAAGATCTATGACTTTGTTTCGAACAGACGTTTCTGCTTTTGAATTATCTTCTTTATTATCTTTCAATCCTTTCAAAACCTCATCTACTAATTCAGCAACTAATTTGAATTCTGCCAATCCAAACCCTCTTGTAGTGCATGCGGGTGTGCCCAATCTAATCCCTGAAGTTATCCATGGTTTGGCTTCATCATATGGGATACCATTTTTATTACAGGTTAGATTTGCGTTCACCAATGATTTCTCGGCTTCTTTTCCAGTAAGACCTAACGGTCTTAAATCGATAAGAACCAAATGAGTATCTGTGCCACCTGAGAAAATTTCGTAACCTAGATTTTTAAGAGTTTCAGATAATATTTTTGCATTTTCTATTACATTTTTTGCATAAATTTTGAAATCATCTTCTAAAGCTTCTTTAAAACAAACAGCTTTGGCAGCAATAACATGCATTAACGGGCCGCCTTGCAAACCTGGGAAGACTGCTGAATTAAATTTTTTCGCTAACTCCTCATCATTTGTCAAAATTATTCCACCCCTTGGTCCACGTAAAACTTTATGAGTTGTGGATGTAACAACATGTGCATGATCACATGGATTAGGATATGCTTTACCAGCAACTAATCCAGAAAAATGAGCCATATCAACCAAGAGATAAGCACCAACTTTATCTGCAATTTCTCTAAATTTTTTAAAATCTATAATTCGAGAATAAGCGCTACCGCCTGCAATGATTAATTTTGGACTATGTTCAATTGCAAGTTTTTCAACCTGATCGTAATCCAATAAACCAGTTTTTTTATCTACTCCATATGCAATCGCATTAAACCATTTTCCTGATTGAGCTGGTGGCGCACCGTGAGTAAGATGACCTCCTTGATCAATCCCCATGCCTAAAATAGTATCACCAGGATTTAAAAGGGCTAAAAACACTGCCCCGTTAGCTTGCGCACCTGAATGTGGTTGAACGTTTGCAAACTTTACATCAAATAACTTTGTAACTCTATCTATTGCTAAGTTTTCAGATTTATCTACAAATTCGCAACCACCATAATATCTTTTCCCGGGATAACCTTCGGCATATTTATTTGTTAAAACTGTTCCTTGGGCTTCGATCACAGCTTTAGATGCTATATTTTCAGATGCTATTAATTCTAAATGATTTCGTTGTCTGTTTAATTCCTCGTCAATGGATGAGAATATTTCCGGATCACTATCTTTTAATGACTTTTCAAAAAAACCAGATTCTGTTTTTAATTCTTTAGACATTGTTAAATTTTTTTACCCTTCTTAAGTGCCTTCCCTTTAAAAAATTTGTTTTGAAAAAAGTATCAACTATCTTTAAAGCATTTTTTCTTTTTGTCACCCTGGAACCTAATACTAAAACATTAGCATTGTTATGTTCTCTGGCTAATTTTGCTGTTTTCAAATTAAAGACCAAGGATGCTCTCACTTTTTTATAGCGATTCGCCATAATTGACATTCCAATACCTGATCCGCATATCAAGATACCATAATTTTTATCTAATATTTTTTTTGATAATTTTTTTGCAAAATCGGGGTAATCAACGGAGTCTCTAGAGAAAGGTCCAAGATCTATAAAATTAATTTTTTTATTCGATAATTTATTAATTATAAAATTTTTAAGATCATAACCAGCATGATCAGATGATATGAATATTTTTTTTGTGATATAATTTTTAGTCAAAGTATTTAAGTTTTATAAAAATAAAAAAAATTCTCAACTTGTTAAAACAACTTATTAACACTTAAAGAGATAAAATTTTTTTTTGAAAGTACAATAATGGTTTAGTTTTAGAATTAATCAGTATTTTTTTTATTTTCAAAAATATTGTATAATGATCTCCAGCCTTAACTTCTTTAGATTTTTCACAAACTAAAGAAAAAATTGACTGATCAATCATATCTTTATAATCTAAATTTGAGATTTCATCTTTTTTAAAAGCTATATCTTTAACTAATTTTTTTTGATTTTTACTTAATAATACAATGATTTGTTCTTTTGATTTTTTAAAAAATTTAAATTTCCTAGATTTAATATCCAAACTCCATAATACCATTAATGGCTTTAAAGAAACTGAAGAAAAAGAATTTATTATAATTGCATTATAATTATTTTTAGAATTTCTGGACAGCACACATGCTATACCAGTTGGGTATTTTGACAATGCAGTTTTAAATTTTTTTATCATATCTTTTATTAATTGAATTTATAATATCCTGAAAAACCTTTTGATAACAAAAGATCTTTTTTTATTTTAATGATTTTTCCAGCTTTACCTCTTTTTGTTAAAAAAGGCTTTAAATCACCAAGTTCAATTTTTTTTGCATCAATATCATTTAAAGTAAATGAATTGTCTAGACAGCAAAAATTATGTATCTTAAAATTTTTTGATTTAAAATACATAACACCAGAACCTTTTTGCAAATAAGGAATTTCTTTTATATCAAATATCATTAATTTAAATTTTAAACTTTCCTTTAAAAATATTGCTAAAAATTTATCTTTATTTTTATCGACCAGACATGACCCAATCAATTTGTCATTTTTTTTAATATTAAAGATTTTTTTTCCAGACTTTTTGCTTGTAAACAAATCATCTGATTTTATTAAAAAGCCAAATCCATTTAGTGAGGATAGAATAATTTCTTGGTTTGGACTGTAAATAAATAAATCAACAATTTTTTCGTCATCTTTTAATTTTAAACATGATGAAATTAAAACACCCTTTGTTGTACCAAATTTTATATTTGAGCAATTTAATATGTAGGACTTTCCAATATTAGAAAGTAAACATAATTGATCGGAAGACTTACAATTGATGGTAACATTTAAATCACTTGCGTTTTTATCATTATTTTTAAAAATACCCTTTTTCGCTTTTAAAAATTTTTCATTAATCAAAGAAACGTTTATACTTTCAATAACTTCGAGCTTTGACTCTAGCTCATCGTCAGATAATTCAGCAAATTTTTCTAAAATAGACCTTCTGGGACCATAAAAAGAATTGTCTCCAAATTCATTAATAATTTCAGAATATTCATTATTGATTTCTTTTCGTTGAAGAACTTTTGAATTTAAAATTTTAGTTAATCTTTTTTTCTCCAACTCTAAACTTTTAAACTCTTTTTTAATATCCTGTTCTTCAATTTTTTTTAAATTTCTAAGCCTCATTTCTAGAATAGACTCAACCTGTAATAAAGTAAGTTTATATCTTTTTATCAATTCTTTTTTTGGATCTTTAGAATTTCTAATAATTTTTATTATTTGATTTAAGTTTTTGTAGACAATTAAAAACCCTTTTAAAATTTCAAGTCTTTTTTTTATTTTGTTTAATTGAAAGTTAATTCTATTATTTAAAATAATATATCTATGTTTAAGTAATGACTTCAAAATTTCTTTCAAATTCATAACTTTTGGTTCGCTTTTTTCATTTAAAACGTTCATATTTAAAAATATTTTATTCTTAAGATCAGATTGCTC
>Ga0255760_10002700_pt1 | contig 16264 bp, 14 predicted proteins | sample 071ome_25_FD_179960 | JGI IMG/M metagenome (GOLD analysis project Ga0255760, IMG submission 179960) | Coastal salt marsh microbial communities from the Groves Creek Marsh, Skidaway Island, Georgia - 071410BT metaG (version 2) | ecosystem: Environmental > Aquatic > Marine > Intertidal zone >... | reverse complement strand
CGCTCTATTATTAAAGTCTGCTGTTGTAGGAACACCAGTCACCGTTAATGTGATTGGTCCTGTCGCATCATAGACAACAGCAACATTACCACCACCAGTATTGTAAGCAAGTGAAGGTGAGTTGCCCGTTGATACCGTAATCTTATCCGATACCGATTCTAAACGAAGATCATTAATCGTCCCAATACCAGTAACATCAGCAGAAGAAACTACAATGTTCGGTGAACCAGTAAGTCCTTGTGCGTTGGTTGCTAACGTGGCACTAGTAGCACTAGTAGCAGTATCAGCATTACCAGTTACATTACCAGTTAAGTTTCCACTGAATGTTGTGGCAGTTGCGACGCCAGTGACATTAATACCACCAGGGAACCCAACGGCACTGACTCCATCCTTTGCCCTAATATTGTTTACATTAATTTGGGACATCGCCTTCGGTCTTTCTTTCTAGTTATTTATCCAAAAATATTATAAACATCTGGTATGACAGTCTTACCTTCTTCAACTGTAAGAGTCACACTATCGTCTATTGTCATCGTTGCTGCTTCTACGATTACATTCGCTGGAATAGTATCAGCATTTGTATTATCAAGCGTCATTGTTTCGGTCAAGTGAACCGAAGAACGAATGTATCTACTACGATTGATTCTTTCCATTATCCAAATACATTATAAAGGTCTGGAACAATCGTCTTACCTTCTTCTACGGTAATCGTTACGCTATCGTCAACCGTCAACATTGATTCACCAGTCACAACATTCGCAGGAACTGTATCTGCGTTAGTGTTATCAAACGTGATTGATTCAGTAACGTGAACAGAGTTCAATACAAATGGTGAAGGTGAACCACTTGGATAGTTGATTGTGGTTCCAGGACTTGCTGTGGTATCAGGAGAGATTGTGATATCAGCAGTCTTGGAAGAAGCATCATAAGAGAATGTATTACCAGTTCCAACAAAGTTTAATGTCGCAACAGTAGAAGCAATACTAACACCAGCAGAGCTGATGCCAACACCTAAACCTGTTATTGATAGTTCTCTGGCTTTTGATGACATCGCTCTTTTTGATTATTTATCTGGCGTTGGACTGTGCTCCGTAGAGGTTGAATGTTGGTGCTTCTGCCCATGCTGCGTAGATAAATGTTTGCCCACTTTGATTCATTCTACCATTACTAGCACGGACTTTGAATCCATTTGAAAGAATATCAATAGAACTATTATTTCCACTGTCACTATTATCAGAGTTCACATTTTCTGCCCCATTATATTGAGGATAAAGTTTATTATTAGAAATATTATGTGAATTTCTCTCAGTATCTATAATAACCCAATCATAACCACTTCCACCAGTAGAAGAACACTTTCTAAGAACTACAGCTGGACGGAAACCTAGTTCTACGAAGGGCCCATCCGCATCTCCATTTCCGGTGTAACTGCCAAATTTCTGCAGTCCGGGAACATCTGCCCAACAGTAAAATACGTAATTATTGCCGGTATTATTTACTTGTCCATTGTTACCAAGATAAAAAACAGAACTTGTTGGGTCAGTAGCATTCCAGCAATAATTTGGGCCTTGGGCAGCACCAGTAGTAAGTTCTATAATTTGGTTGTTAGCCAAACTTTTATGATAAACTACCCAATCTGTAGTAGATGTGCGATTTTTAAAAATTGCAAAAGATGGTTTTATATTTAATCCGTGTCCAACTGATGTTGTAGATGTAGCAGTGTTTGTATTATTACCAGTTCCAGTATAAGTTATAATACTAAACCCACTCTTTGTGTTCACAGAAGCAGCAGTAGGAGTAATACTTCCACCATCTAATCCAGCAGCAGCAGCACTTGCATAACCTACATCATCAATATTAAAGGTGTTTGAGTTTCCACCTGCTTTCCATCCCCAAGCAACATAAGTACGACCTCCGGTATAATTAACATCACCCAAACTACCACCAGTTACACTAAAACCATTATTATCAAATGAACTAACCCAACCATGAATAGGTTGATTGACCTCATCTCCAGTTGAATTTGAAATCAATGTATTTTGTACGCCACGAACACTATCAAACAAATTATGATCATTATTAACTAATCTAGACTTTAACCAAACCAAATCTGGTTTAAAGTTGTAACCAGTAATTGATCTAGTTGGACTTCCATCACCACTCCAAGTAGTAATACCAACATACTGATCAGGACGTGCATTCACAGTAGAAGGACGTACATTAGCAGCATTCAGTGGTTGGAAACCTTCTGGTTGTGGGAACTTGAAGGGTTTTTGGCCGAAGTTCCAAGAAGTTACGCCAGAACCATTATTTCTATTATAAAAATACATTCTATCAAAAGTACTAGCAAGAGTGAATGTATAATGAGTACGTAATATACCGTTTTTATAGAATTTAACATATGTATTATCTAGGTCTAATTCTATACTAATAACATCACCATCAGTATAATCTGCATTGCTATCATAAACATTTGATACTGATGCTAATCCACCTCTACCAGATGCACTAAATGGACCGGCAGCATCACTTCTTATCAGTATATAATCTAGATTAGCAAGAATATGACCATCAGCTGCACCCATTCCAAATGTTCTTGTTCCCGTAGCACAAATTCCTATGTGCATTAAGTCGGATGGAGCATTAGGATATCTAATATCAACCTCAGCATACCATTTTCCAGATTTAACGCCAATTGTGGATGGGATATCATTACCACCTGTGCAGGTTAGATTTCCATTTGATAATGTTACTCCATAGTTTGCAAGAGGATTCATAGTAGCATAACCAGTCTCTTGTCCTCTTACTGCATTAATATCAGTTGTGAATGGGTTGAAGATGGTTGCTGCTGCGTTTCCGTTTTTGGTAACAGGATCAGTAAGAATTGTTGAACCATTCACTCTTACTCTATAAAGAACAGGTCTAGTGGAACTTGTATATGTAAAATTAGAGACTGTTATGTTACTACCCAAAGTATGATATTGCGTAAGTCCAGAACCTTGGCTAGTTGATGCACCACCATTTATTGTGGTGAATAGTTCACCAGCACTACCAATTAGTACTTCAAAATCTCCAGATACAACCAACGGAGGATTAAAAGTAACTGTCATAGTAGAACTAGTATTTACTGGTTCAGCATAGGTTGTGTCTAATCCATCAAACGCTTTTGATGCAGGATTGGCAGCAGCAAATCCACTGGTGCTGGTAAAATTAGCACTCCACACAGTTCCATCATTAATACCACTGATATTAGGTGAAACAGCAGCAGAACCAGCAAGAGCATTTGACTGACAACACAGAAGAGTTGTATTGGTTACATCTGTAAGTGGTGCTGATGGTGGTGTGAAGTCTGATGTGTAGAGTGCGGTTCCATTAACAATTCTTACATTGGATACATATCCAGTAAACAATCTTGTGAGATAATTTTGATAACCAATAAACAATGTTCTATCATTTGAATCCGTATAATTAAAAGAATCTGAAAAACTTCCTTGTGACTTTCCATTCAAATATAATGTAGTTGTCCCACTAGAACGAACAACTGCAACATGGCACCATCCAATATACAAACCAGAAGTGGTGGTTATTCTTGCAGCACCATTAGAACCAAATTGCAATCCAGAATTTACTTGTTGAAAAGAGAACCAAGCACCACTACTACTGTAACCATCATAATCAATAAATGGTGCAACACTATTAGACATTCCACTTGTGTCAAGAGTGGTTGGATGTATAAAGGCTTCTATTGTAAAATCATTAGTTCCAAAACGAAAATCATTACTTGTAACCGCAAGATAATCACCACTACCATCAAAATACACAGCACCATCAGTAATCTTGGTGAGCTTAGAACCACCACTCACACCCGATGGAGTGTCTGGGAGAATATCAGGGTCGGTTGATGCTGGTATGAAGTTACTGGTGTATTTTGCTACTCCTTTATATGCTCTATGATCCTGAATATACCCAGTATAGTAAAAATTATCGTGAGTTTTACCAATGTGTAAATGAGTACTTGTGAGATTATCCGATGTTGAAAGGGATGATACAAAGTTACCATTTATAAAAAGTCTTCCAGTTGTTCCTTGACGGGAAACAGCAATATGTTGCCATTTATTTGCTACTATTGAACCAACGGTCTCTCTATTGTCAGCAAAGGCATATTCAATTTGTCCCCCAGCAATTTGAAGTCGGAATGGTGGATTAGTTCCTGCACCAGTACTTCCCTCCCAAATACTTCGGTAGCTAGTAACATTTGTTGGATATATCCAAGCTTCAACCGTGAAATCACCTGTCCCAAAAGCGAAGTCAGAACTGCTAGTAAGTGATAGATAATCACCATTTCCATCAAAGTAATAACTTCCACCATAAAAGTTACTTTGAGCACTTGACGCAGCAGCATTATCATTTGCTGTAACTGTCTTTGTAGTGCTTCCACTATTAATCCGATTACTTACATCATCCTTACTACCAACCAAAGGAAGAGCAAGAACATTCTTCCAGGCATAAGGGTCTGCTTTCTTAATGTCAGTAGTTTGAGAAGTAGAACTTCCCATTCCACCGTGAGCAGAGCAGTGATAATATAAAGTATCAGGTGCGTTATGAGGAACTGTAATCTTTGTATATGCGCCAGCAGAACCAGGTGTTCCGTTTGTTGTTACACCATCACTATAATCATTTCCGTCTGCTGTGGTTCCAAAGACTAATGGGTGTGATGAGTTAGAACTATCTGATTGGTCGAAAGTATATGTTGCGCCACGAATGAGACTTAATGCTGGTTTTTGTGTTCCATCAAGGTAATATCCACCACCAATACCACTTGGAACAGTAACAGCATAATATGCTCCAACTTCACTTCCAAATACTCCAGGTCTTGCTGTCTTACCACCACCATCAGTATTCAGGATTGGTAAAGCACCAGTAGCCTTCTCAAGGGTATTAGAACCACCAAAGTTTATTGGTGTCCAGTTGTTTCCGTTACCAGACTTATCTTCTCCGATTGGTGAGTTTCCATCCATTGGGAGGTAGAAACCATTTGTACCATATGAAAGATTTTGTGTAACTCCATCAAGAAGAATTGTTCCATTGATTTCAACACCAGCAAGTCTTATATCATCAGTATTATTAGATTGTGTTGTAATAGAAATAGAATCTAGGGTTGAGGAAGTAAATTGAGAAGTAACATCAATCCAAGTTCCAGTATTTCCTTGGGAAGGATAATTGGTCTGAAGCCAAGATGTTAAATCTGTGCTGTCTAATGCAAATGTCCCCCAATTATCGCCAGTATTATTTTTGGCAATATTTACACGAATAGACCGAATCCCTGTAATGCCAAGGTTGCTGACAGTCGCAGTAGTTCCCGTATTTGCTTGAGCATATACAGTTCCTCCAACATTACCATCAAACGCTTTATCAGCACCTCTGCTAGCACCAGTATTAAAGTTGCCGTTAGTAGTTGAACTCCAAGTTCTTCCATCATTAACAGTAGTTCCCTCTGCTTTGAACTTTTTAGGTCTCCAAGTTTCTGTGAGTGGGTCAGTATATCCGAAGTATCCTGGTCCTAATGCTTGTCCGTCAATATTATACCACTGAGCGAAATGACCATCAAAAGGATTAGATGTTAATGAGTAAGAACGAGTTCCTATTGAATGAACAACATCTGCATTCCAATAAAATGAGGTGCTTTGAGTAGGATCAGAACTACTACTGAAATCAGTTTCACGGACTCCATTAACATATACTTTTATCCTATCACTTGCTGTTGATAGTGTAGTGTCAACAGCAAAAACTATATGTTGCCATCCACTATAATCCCTAAAAACTCTTGATGTTGTTCTATTTGCATCAACACTACTATTGACTCTTGTAAAAGAAAGGTTATCGGTTCCACCGTGTTCACAGAGCATTCTATTAGTGCTAGTGTCTCCAGCACTAAAGAAATGGTAGTCAGTTGAACCCGGTTTTGTTCTCTTATACCAAAAAGATATAGTAAAAGTATTTGAATTACCAGCAGTTCCGTTTGGATCTCTTGTTAAATATTGGGTTTTTGTTCTATCAAACTTCAAACTACCATCAACAACCTGAGCACCAGACGCCCTGTCCTCTGTAACGACCTGAGGAATTGCTACTCCCATTTATCTACCCTCTCAACTAAAGTTTACAGAAGCACCAGCAAGCAGTTGTGTTCCCGCTGCTCCAACTCGATTAACTGTAAATGAAATCAAGTTAATCGTTCCGTCTGCTGTTGGAAGACTTGGTGCAGAACCTGATGGGAATAAGAAGTAAGTGCTGAAACCAACCGTGGCACTACCAGAGTTAATGATTCTTACAGTATGAGATTCTCCTTCCGTTCCACCAGAGCAAGTGATTGTGCAAATACCAGTTGCTGTTACCTTATGGTCTTGTGCGCTGCTAAGGTCTAATGTTACAACTGCTCCTGATGCTACCGTTGCTTCTGTTCCAAGTCCAGCAGCAGCGATTGTAATCGTTGAGATACCAGATGCTGAATCAGACTCAACCGTTGCTCCACTGAAATTCAGAGCAGTGATTGCTGTACCAGAAGAAGAACCACCTTGTAATACCTCAACACCAGAGATAACTCCAGTTAAGTTTGAACCGTCTCCGTGGAATGCTGTTGCCTCAAGAGCACCACCAGCAAAGGTCCAACGGTCTGTGCTATCTAACCACTTTAAAGTCTTATCTCCGTCGCTTCCACCAAATACTGTGAGTCCCGCACCGTCTGCTGTGGTGTTTGAAGGATTACTTACAGAACCGATTCCGATATTAGCATCTTCTACTGAAAGTGTAGTGGTATCAATAATCGTTTGAGTACCACTGACTGTCAGGTTTCCATCAATCGTTGCGTTTCCACTTACATCTAATGTAGCAGCAGTAGCAACACCAGTTACATTAATCTGATTGAAGGTAGAAGTTCCTGTTGTACTAATACCCGGAACAGAATCAGGTCCACTTACACCAGATAAACTAGAACCATCTCCACTGAAACTCGTAGCAGTGATGACCCCAGTAACATTAATGCCACCAGCACCAGAGATCGTACCAGTAGCAGGAACAACAGCACCATAGGTAAGTTCAGGTGCGCCTGTGCCCGCTTTATTTACTACTCTATCAGATCTAAGCCTAGACATTAAATTATCCTAGTACCAATATTACTTGTATTTATATGTTGAGTTCATAGACGTTAATCACAAAATCACCACTTCCAAGAATCAAATCAGCATCACCTGTGATCTGAACCTCTTGGTATTTAACAAAGGTAATGTCGTGACCAACCTTTGGTTGAACAGTAGAAGTTACTGCACAAGCAATCACAGTTGGCATACTGATAACTTCTGCCAAGAATGAAGAACTACCAGTGGCAAGTGTTTCTTCACCAGCACCAATCTGACCAGTCATTGACTGAAGGACTGTCAGATTGTCAACAGATGAATCAAGAATTGTGTTCTCTACAACAGAACTATGAATCATTACATCAACAACGTCACCAGGGATTACTGGTTCTGCGAGAGTGATTCTTGTTGAACTTGTTTCTGTAAAGTCAGCAGGTGACAAACGAACACCGTTGACAAATACATCTACGTATCCAGTGTTATAAGAGTTTGCTAAATCAAATACTGTTTGATTTGCAGTAATATTGAATGTTTCCTTGTAGATGACACCTGAACCACCACCGCTGCCACCAGAACCAGAGATGCTAATCTCAACAGTATCTCCAACTTGGCGAATGCTGTTACCAGCACCAACAAAGTTCAGAGTTCTGACAGTACCAATTCCAATACCACCAGAATGAATAGCAACAACAGGGTCACTATCAATAATCGTGACAGGACCAACTCTTCCGTGGAATGAAGTAACATCACTATTAACTGGAGAAGCAAATCCAATGTGACGAACTTGAATCTCTGTTCCTGGTCCAGGCGCAGCACTAAACGCTAGAATAGTATCATAAACAGAGTAAGCACGGTTTCCCTGATTATCAGTAGCGTGTTGAACGACACCATCAATCGTAACTACAACACTGGCATTATTAGGAACAGTTCTAGAAAGAGGGAAATCTGTTTGAGTTCCATTACCAGTAAAGGTATCAAGTTCATTATCAGCAATATCAAATGTTGCTAATGCTTCAGCAATAATCTGTCCCCAGAAGGTTTCCAGAGATGTGGGAGCAGAAGCAAACTCAATGTTACCACCAGCATCCAGTTTGAATCCTTCAGTAATAGGATTGCTTCCTACAATAGGATTCGGTTTCTGAATGACACCGTTGATTGATATCTGTAACTGTGCTGCTCTAGAAACCCTACAGAACTTTCCATTGTCCTTTGTGGGACGGAAAACTTTATTGATGCCATCAAAGGCAACGTTCAGTGTATGTGCTGAACCAGAACCAACAGAACTTAATGGAACAGCAACATTATTGGTAGCGTTAGATGCTGATGTTGCTAAACGAATATTGTCTCTATCATACTTAATAATATAGTATGCGGTTCCGTCTGTCAGTCCACCAATATCAGAACCACCACCGTTTCCATAAGTAACTCTCTGTCCAGTTACAAAACGGTGCTCAAGGATTTTAATTCTATCATTAGAAGTATCAATGATACTAGAAGATGACCCATCAACAGTCGCTGTGTACGATGAGATATCGTCTAGTATTCTGAAGTTGCTCGCAGTATCACCTGTAACGTGATAATTGCCGATATATGGCATTGACTTCTTTTATATCCTGTTCAAGTATTTATCATAAAAAAAGGAGGGTTGAACCCTCCTTGTGATTATTCTGCTGCTGGTGTTTCTAACACCCACCCAGTCGTATTATCTGCTTGGTATGCGTCCTCATCCCAGCGATAGTATGAGCGTGCTTCTACTTCTGCATCAGTCAGAGCAGGTGCTGCTCCCAGTGGTGAGACCCAATCAGCGGTGCCGCTATCAAGAGTCCAAGAAGCATAAGGTTGTGGCGCAACAAATGCGTCCAGTTCTGCGTTATATGAATAACCAATACCAGCATAGCGAACTCTCATATTAGAGTTGTATGAGGTCTGCTTCCAGTTGGTATCAGCACCCAGGAGTTTCTTACAGAAAGCAACTCCGATTTCTTCTACTTCGTTACCGTTTGCATCGGTAATGTCATCATTACCCACAACAATGACTTGGGTAACAACATTGTTCTCGTCGAGTTGAGCAAAATGAGCCATCGTTAATATCTTAAATCGTAATGGTTTTTATTATTTAGGATTATAACATCCTGTTGGTTATTTATCAAGAAGGATATGCAATGAGGACAATTCCGGAACCACCGTTGCCGCCATATGTTCCAGAAGGAGAACCAATAGCTCCTGTTCCACCACCACCACCAGATCCTGTATTTTCTAATGCACTATCTCCTGGATCTGGATATGATACTGGAACTGGTCCACCACCATTTCCTGCACCAGCATAAGGTCCACCAGCACCTCCGCCAATTCCTTGTCCGGGTCCTCCCACGCCTTGTGAAGGTGGATAAGATGCGCCACCACCACCTCCACCAGCAAACCAGAAGTTTCCTGAAGTATCAAAACCATTTGGTGTTGGAGCACTTGTTGGACCTGCCCCACCAAATCCTTTATTGGATCCTGGATCAACAAAAGCAGGATTTCTAAATGTTGATGGAAGTTGAATAGATACACCACCATTACCACTTTTTGATCCAGGTACTCCTGTTTCTCCTATACCACCTGCGCCACCACCACCACCTGAGACTTGACCTGGATTAGATCCACCACCAGCGTGACCCCAACCATTAGTAGGAGTTGCGCCTATTGTTCCTGGGAAAGTTGATCCAGATGCAGGTCCACCAGTAGCTCCAGAAGTAGGTCCAGCAGCACCTCCGCCAGATCCACCAGGAGCTCCTGGATTAAAAGCAGCACCTCCACCATTAGATCCACCTCCACCACCAGGAGCAGTTATTGGTGGACCAAAGAATGAAGATGTGCCTGTGATACCCTCTGCTGATGTAGCTCTACCAATTTGACTTCCAGCACCACCAGCTCCGACTTGAACAGATATTGCTTGTGGTCCAGAAATAGGAGTAGTTGCTGTTCTATATGCTCCGGCACCACCACCACCAGCTCCATCAGATATACTGGATCCAGTTGCAGAAGATCCACCACCTCCTCCACCGCCGATGACAACATATTCAATAGTTTCGCTAAACGATGCTGGTGCTGTAAAAGTACCAGAATTAACAAAGGTATGAATCGTCATACCATCATAGAAACTAATAGCACCACCAGTTGCTTTTGCTTCTGCTGTTAGTTGTCCGATTTGGTAACGAACGACTACGATTCCGGAACCACCAGCACCACCGGCACCAGATGTTTCGCCATCACCACCTCCACCACCACCAGTAGATTGTGTAGCATCAGCACCACCTCTTGATGGATAATATCCACCACCTCCTCCACCACCAACACCGCCAGATGGATTACCATCTCCAACAGGAGGGTATCCAGATGCTCCGCCACCACCAGCAAACCATTGATATTCGCCTGGTCCTGGATTTAATGCACCAACACCTGTTGTATTTGCAGCAGGTCCAGCGATAGCAACCTGAACACCATCCCCACCAGGTCCAGCAGCAGTTGGTGATGCATTACTTCCGGCACTACCGGCACCTCCCCCTCCACCACCAGCATAATTTGTTGATGGGACAGCAGAATTTCCCAATCCTCCAGGATTTCCTTGCGTTATTCCGTAAGGAGAAGGAAGAGGAACTGCTGCTAATACTGGAGCAGGAGTTGATGGATTATAACCATACCCACCTGTAGGATCATTGTCCCAACCACCTCCACCACCAGAACCACCGGGTCTTGAAAGTCCTGGTGTTGGATTTCCATTTCCACCACCTCCTCCGCCGCCGTTTGCAGTTATGCCTGAAGGGATAGATGGGGGACCAAAATAAGAAGGCGTACCATCTCCTCCAGCAAATCCGCCACCAACAGTATAATCTCTATTTGCACCAGCACCAATAGTAACAGTATAGGAAGTTGGTCCAGCAGTTACTGAAAAAGATGGATTTCCGGTAGCAAGTGGATGTCCAGAAAGATTAGTTCTTAATCCACCAGCGCCACCACCACCATATCCACCACCACCGCCACCACCAGCAAGTACAAGATACTCAACATCAGCAGGATAGTCGCCAATAGCACTTACCTCAAAAGTACCTGATGAAGTAAAAATGTGTGCTCTATAAACAGCAGGTCCATCAGTGTAATCACTAATGACACCACCAGTTGCTGTTAATCCTTGTGCTATAGGTGGTGGTGGTGAATTAGTTCCTTGATCTTGAGTTCTTAGAAAACGATCAAAGAAAGGTGATGCTAAATCAGTTGATCTTACGCCCATTTATCTACCCTCCTTAGATATCAGTATCGCCAAGGATTTGGAAGTTTACTGCACTTCCAATACCTGCTCCACCAACTGCATTTGCTGGTTGAGTAACTTCTACAACAATCTTTTCTTGATCTACCAGAACTAATGGATAGTTCATTTCAAAGAAGAATGTTTCATTAGATCTCAAATCCACTCTCGATAATCTATATGATGTCTGCCCCACTCCAGAAGCAGCAACACCACTTGGATAAACATAAAGTGATGAAGTAGCAGTGGAAAGTCCAGTATTATGCATCACCAAACCACGAACATAAGTGGTCCCAGCAACACCAGCAGCAGTATTCGTAACACCTGCCGTAAAAATACCAACGGTATTAATACCAGTGACTGCTTGAATTCCTACTAATTTCGTTCTTTGGAGTGCCATTGATATATACTTTTTAAGTTATTTAGTTAAACAATGCAGAGTCAAGTTCATTGTATGCTGCAGCTGCTGCACCTCCGCCACCAGAAATACTAATAACAATAGTAGATCCATCAACAGCAAAAGTATTTCCAGCACCGATAAAGTTCAGTGTGGTCGCATTACCAATCGAAACTCCACCAGACTGAATACCAATCGCAGTAATATAAGTGGAAGAATCAACGGAACCATCCGCTTTTAAGAACTCTGAAGAAGTTCCACCAGTCTTGACAAATGAAGTTGCAGTCGTAGCACCAACAATATTAGCACCACCAGAGAGAACATCAATACCAGTACGGAAAGTACCAACACCAAGTGAGTCAACGTTGGTTACATCATCATAAGTAATTGTTCCACCAACAGAAATGCTACCACTAAAGGTAGCAGTAGCAGCAGAAATACTTCCAACGGTAATACTATTAGTTGTTGTGTTTCCTTGTGTGGTTACAGCATCAAGAGTTGGAGTTGCTCCTGCTGGCAGATTAGTCAGAGCAGATCCATCACCTGAGAATGAAGTTGCAGTTAAGACACCAACAAATGCCGCTACATTTTTCAGTGAAGCATTTCCAATATCAAGACTATCACCAGATTGTAACTCCTGGATCTGGTTCGCACTTGGATTATAAATCAGCGGATATCTATCTGCCATTATATTCGTATAGTCTTTTGATTATTTATGCCTTATTGAAAGCAATGAATCCTTTGGTGCCGTCTCTTAACTTAATACCAAGGTTATCACCATTCAACGCAATGGTTGCTGCTGATGTTCTTGTTCCAATCGTAAGACTAGTCAAAGAAGCAGTGTTTAGTGTTGTTCCAAGAACGACACAATAGAATGTGTCTCCTTGGTTAGGTGCTGCCGCAAAAGTAATCTGGTTCTCTTGAACAAGGAAAGACTTGATAGGTTCCTGGATTACACCTTCAATAGACAATAATAAGGTATAAGCATTAGAAACAAAGAACGGAGCACCACCAACAGTGATATTAAACGTTACTCTATTACCATCAAACTCGTCTGAAATATCATCGAGTTTGAGATAAGGTCCAGTTGCTTGTGGTCTTCCGATGTATGGCATTTTTAGAGAGCTGAGTATGAGATGATAAAGATACCAGAACCACCATTACCACCACCATTATGAAGTGTTCCTACTGGTGTCCTTCCATCACCACCACCACCTCCACCGGTGTTTCCTCCTCCATTTCCTGCTCCGAATGAGTTTCCGTCTCGACCATTAAATAATGCATTTCCAGTATCTCCAGATCCAAATGGGCCTCTTGCTCCAGGTCCACCCTGAAGACCTCCACCACCGCCTCCACGACCTCCAGTAGAGATTGCGGTTGGGGCACTATCATTTGATCCACCACCACCGCCACCACCCCAATAGTAATTGGTGCCTAAAATATTGTTTTGAACTCCATCCCCACCTACACTTGCTGTTGGTGCTGGAGATCCTCCATATCCAGTTTGACCTGCTCCACCTCCACCTCCAGCGTTATATCCTGGAGTACCAGATCCTGCTCCTCCAGAATATCCACCATAATAAGTAACTGTTGGTGTTGGAGATGCTGGTGCATTTCCTTGACCTGCTGTTAATGATGTATAACCAGCACCGCCACCTCCATTAGCGACAGATGGTGAGGGTGATGATGCTGTAGGTGCAGCAGTTGGAACAGTTCCACCGCCACCACCGCCACGAGCAGTTAATCCATTAAAAGTTGTTGAACCACCATTTGATCCAACTTGAGATGTAGTTTTTCCTCCAGATCCTCCACCATTAATAACGATTCCATATGGTGCAGCAGGAACTGGATAGTTAGTTCCGACAACGACTTCACCACCGCCGCCACCTCCACCATTATCAGTACCTCCACCGCCTCCAGCACCAACCATTAAGAAGTCGCAGATCAGTGCTTCATTGGCAGTAAATGTATTGGAAGATGTAAATGTATGAACGACTCTATCACCAATTCTGGTTATAACACCACCAGTTGCTTTTGCGGTTCTTGTTTGACTTGGACCGATTTTATATCGAAATATAACAACGCCATCACCACCATTTCCACCATTATCTATATTATCACCAGAACCACCACCACCAGAACCAGTATTTTCTGTTCCGTTTGTTGCAATATTATGTGGCGTCACAGACGCTCCACCTCCAGTACCGCCACCACCAGTACCACCAACACCACCAGTTGCAATACCATATGCACCACCACCGCCACCACCGGCACGAATTACCGCACTTGATGGACCGGCAGAAATTATTGATGATAAACCATTTCCACCACGCGATTTTGCAATAGTATTATCAGTATTACTTTGACCTGCTTCACCAGCACCACCACCACCTGAACCATTATAATATGAAGCGTGTGCTTGATCTCCTCTTGTTCCTCCTGGATATCCTTGATTAGCGGTTCCTGTACCGCCAGGAAATGGACCGGTAGTACCAGGAGATTGGTTACCGGCACCACCACCAGAGCCACCTGGAAGTCCTGGAACATAGTCAGCAGTGGAGTTATTGTAACTTCCGCCACCACCTCCACCAGTAGATTCTACTAGCTTAGATCCTGATGGACCAATCCAAGAATTTCCTCCTTGAGAACCTTGAGCTGCAGCAGCACCATAAGGTTGAACTCCACCTTGCCCACCAGCACCAACAGTTATTGGATAAGAACCTACAGAAAGTGTGAGAGCAGTCTCTGCAGATGCTCCACCACCAGAACTTTCATCGAGAACAGAAGAACGATATCCACCTGCTCCTCCACCACCTGCCTCATAACCACCAGCACCTCCACCACCACCAGCAATTACAAGATATTCAACAGTACCACCAAAATTACCAGTAGAAGTTACATCAAAAGTCCCAGAACCATTAAATGTATGTGATCTATAATATTGACCAGAGACCTGATAATCTTGTACTATACCACCAGTTGCTTCTATTCCAAGTGGCGTAATCCAACCACCGTCTCTTTTGGAATAGTACTGGTCATTAATAGTATAAACTGCTGACGGTGCTTCCGCACTAGGAGCAACAGGAACGATGCTACCAAATCTTCCACCAATAAATCTTCCCATTGGTCCCTCCTATCAGGCGTCGTCGAGTTCTTCGTATGATACGATTATTTCTAAATCTCCACTGGCAGCAACACCATTTGCTTGAATCTTATCTCCTTCTTCCAGATAGATTGGAGCGTCCTTACCCAATACAACCAGTGTTGAGTCAGCAGGAACCTGAACTGTTGAAGCAAGTCTAAATGCTGTTGTGGTTCCAGAATCATACCAACTTACAGTTACATCATCATCATTAGTTCCATCAACATTCGCTACAATTATGGAGTTAACCTTTAAAAGTTTATCTGCTCCACAGGTAAGAACATCCTGGCTGCTGCTAGTCAAAGCAAGTCCAGTCGTCTTACCGTAAATACTAGTTACATTAACTACGTTTGGTGCTGCCATCTGCTTTTAATCTCCGTGAAAGTATTTAGCCGCCGAATACCATAGACATTGCGATTGCTTTTCCAGTAGTAGCAACCTTTGCTCCGTCTGCTTGTTCAAAACTTGCCGCAGTCGTTACACCAACAATAGAAGCACCAGCACCAACTACAAGATTTGAAATCGTTCCTGTGATATCACCAAACGATGTGGCACCTGAAACATTAAGTGTTCCGAATGTTCCAACACCAGTGGTATTAAAACTACCACCACCAGTTACATTCAGAGCACCAGTAACGGTAACATCACCAGTTACAGAAGCACCAGCAGAGAATGTAGAAGCACCAGAGAATGTAGTAATACCAGAAATCTGAGTGTTCCCAGCAATCGAAGTGGCACCACCAACAACGAAGTCACCGTTGTTAGTCAGAGTAACGCCAGCACCAATATTCAGACCTTTAGAATAAATCGGTGCGGCAGTTCCGTCCTGACTTACAATATTATCAACTCTAAGTTCTGACATCGCGTCTAATACTTTCTAGTTATTTAGACGACGGTGTGCGGCAGATTATAATGATTAATGATTAAATGTCTGTCTCCAGCAATATCAAGCGTGTATCCGTCGTCAATTCTTACGTGAGTCTTCTGAATACCAATCAACGCATCATTAGCACCACTATTAAGTGTTATATCAGAGTTGACAAGTCTTACTGAAGTGTCAATGATAGCAAAGTCATCAGCACCAGAAGAACCATCAAAGTTGGTAGCAGATTGTAACTGTGATGTTTGTCTTGCTCTTGTCATTATGCTTGATACCTAATAATTACAATGCCCGCTCCTCCTGCTCCACCATTTACTGTAGCGCCATTTCGGAATCCACCGCCACCGCCGCCGCCAGTACCATAAACACCAGGGACTCCATCACCAGGTCCGTTTCCAGGTCCACCACCACCAGGACCACCAGGACCTCC
>Ga0255760_10002695_pt1 | contig 16289 bp, 20 predicted proteins | sample 071ome_25_FD_179960 | JGI IMG/M metagenome (GOLD analysis project Ga0255760, IMG submission 179960) | Coastal salt marsh microbial communities from the Groves Creek Marsh, Skidaway Island, Georgia - 071410BT metaG (version 2) | ecosystem: Environmental > Aquatic > Marine > Intertidal zone >... | reverse complement strand
GTAAATTTATGATTAGTCCTTCAATCTTTAATACTATCAAAGCAAGTTTGATGGATCCAGAGATGGAAGACTTACCAACAAGTTATGAAAACGGTTTGGATTTCAGAATTGCAAAAACTCAAAAAGGTATGTATGCTGATTATGGTACATCTACTTGGGCGAGAAAAGAAACTGCATTAACAGCAGATGAACTTGCTGCAATTGAGCAAAATGGTTTGAATAATCTAAACGATTTCTTACCACCAAAACCAGATGCCGAAACTCAAAAAGTAATTTATGAAATGTTTGAGGCTTCAGTAAATGGTGAACAGTATGATGTTGAAAAGTGGGGTAACTATTACCGTCCTTGGGGTGTTGATGCACCAGAAGGTTCAAATAAAACCACTGAAACAGTTACTCCTGTTGCTACCCCAGCACCAGTAACTGAAGCAGCACCTTTTGAAGCAGAAACTACAACTGCCACAACTGCACCAGCAGAAGAAGCAGCAGCACCTACTGTGAATGACAAAACCGCTGATATCTTAGCACAAATCAGAGCAAGACAACAAGCGTAAATTTGTGAAATTTTATGTGGGGGTGTTTTATCCCCACATATTTTTTTAAAATATGCTCATAGATAAATTAAAACATAAAGTTATTTTTTGCAATGACTACGAAAAATTAGTCAATGGCAAGTTGGAAGATATGCTTTATAAGAATGAATCTATATACATTTTTGATAATTTATATGGGTTTGATTCAAATCTTCGTAATCCAATACTAGATTATTTAAAGAAAATAAAATTTGAAAAAGATATTTTTATCGAATATCTAATTACATCTGATTTAGAACATTACAATTCTTTAAATATTCACACTAGCATTCAAATGTTAGATGAATGTAATTACAGTTGGTTAGAAGGATACAACATTCATCCAGAAATAGATTACAAACATTTTATTTGTACTTTCAATAGAGGAAAAAGAATTGGTAGAGAAATTATTACTGGTGTTTTAAAAAAATTTAGATTATTTAATCCAGATACTTGCACTAAGTTATTCACTTCTGATGTAAATTATAAAGATACTTTTTTATCATCATATGAAAAATACTTAACTGATGATGAAGTATTTTTATCTAATTATTACACAATTAAAAATGATAAAAATGCATTAGTAGATTTAAACTTACTCCATGGGGAAAAAATACGTAACAATATATACGAATTAGAAAAAACACTGACAACATCATTTTTACATCTAGTCAGTGAGTCCTATTCTCACTCATATTATCCATTTATTACTGAAAAGTTTTTATATAGTATAGTAACCAGAGGATTATTCTTGACATATGGCCAACCAAATTGGCATAAGTTTATAGAAAAATACTATGGATTTAAATTATTTGATATTTTCGATTACTCGTTTGATTCGATTAATGATCCATTAGAGCGGTCAGTAATGTTACTTTCTGAAATTAATAAGTTTGCAAGATTGTCCATAGATGATTGGAAAGATTTATACGAAATGGAAAAAGAAATAGTTGAATTTAATTATGACCATTATATGTCAAAAGGTTATTTGGAAACTTTAAAAAAAAGAGTTTAATATAAAATTAATCTATGTTAAAAATTTTTACATATGAAAAAATTCCAGAAGATATAACATTTCCAATATTGTTGGAAGATCATCTTGGTGGATTCGATATCCAATTAAATAATGACTATTTTAAAATTCTAGATGACTATGCTGAATCTAAAAATTTAATAGGTGAGGTTTACACAAACTATTTGTTTGATGATTCCATTAAAGTAAAGTACAAAAATCTAGAATTCAAATTATATTTCGAAGAATATCTGAATGATTTACGAAGTTACACAATGCATCCTGAAAATAAATTCGAGAATTTTATAAGTTGTTTCAACGGTGCAAAACACGTCAGTAGACAATTATTGACATCAATTTTAAACAATCAAGGATTATTTAATAAAACATATTGTAGTAAAAACTTCACAACGAATAATGATGAAGTAACATCACATTTAAATAATTTTTACCTAGACGAAAAAGAAGTAAGATTGTATGAAAAGTTTTTCTTAAACGATGATGAATTTAATAAAAATAATTTCTCATTTGGGTACAACGAAGATTTTAAATTTGATCACGATAAAAATATTTTTAACATAGAAAATATAATCACCAAAAGTTTCCTTAATATAGTATCAGAAACTATGGCTACAAGTTACTATCCATTTATTACTGAAAAGTTTTTATACAGTGTAGTAACCAGAGGATTATTTTTGTCATATGCCCAACCAAATTGGCATAAACAACTTGTCCGTATGTATGGATTCAGACTTTATGACAAAGTTTTCGATTACTCATTTGATGAAATATTAAATCCAGTAAAGAGATTAATAAAACTGTTGGATTCTATTACAAGGTTTCAATTCCTTTCAATTAATGAGTTAAATGATTTATACGAAATGGAAAAAGAAACTATAGAATTTAATTATTCTCATTATTTTAGTGGAGAGTATCAAAAAAATATTATGGTACATACATAATAAGATAAACAATATAAAAAAGTAAGGAGTAAGAAATGCCAAAACCCTTTGATGTTAGTAAATTTAGAAAAAATATAACAAAGTCAATAGATGGATTAAGTATCGGATTCAACGATCCAACAGATTGGATTAGTACTGGAAATTATGCGTTGAACTATCTAATAAGTGGTGACTTTAATAAAGGAGTTCCACTCGGAAAAGTAACCGTACTTGCCGGTGAATCTGGTGCTGGTAAATCGTATATTGCGTCTGGTAATATCGTTAAAAATGCACAACAACAGGGTATCTTTGTTGTTCTTATTGATTCGGAAAATGCACTAGACGAAGCATGGTTACATGCTCTTGGTGTTTCAACTGATGAAGATAAACTATTAAAACTCAGTATGTCTATGATTGATGATGTTGCAAAAACAATATCAACATTTATGGCAGATTACAAAGCAATGTCAGAGGAAGAAAGACCTAAAGTTATTTTTGTAATTGACTCATTGGGTATGTTATTAACCCCTACTGATGTTGATCAATTTGATAAGGGTGATTTAAAAGGTGATTTAGGTCGTAAACCAAAACAACTAACTGCTCTTGTTCGTAACACAGTTAATATGATTGGTGCTTACAATGTAGGAATTATTGCAACCAACCACACTTATGCGTCACAGGATATGTTTGACCCAGATGATAAAATTAGTGGTGGACAAGGTTTTATCTATGCTTCATCTATTGTGATTGCAATGAAAAAACTAAAACTTAAAGAAGATGAAGATGGTAACAAAACTTCTGAGGTAAAAGGTATTCGTGCAGCCTGTAAAGTAATGAAAACACGTTATGCAAAACCGTTTGAAGGTGTACAAGTTAAGATTCCATACGAAACTGGTATGAATCCATACAGTGGTATGGTAGATTTAGCCGAAAAGAAAGGGTTATTGGTCAAATCTGGTAATAGACTTGCATATAAAACTGCATCTGGTGAAGAAATTATTCAATTTCGTAAAGCATGGGAATCTAATTCCGACGGCTGTTTAGATTTATTAATGAAGGATATATCTAATGATACGAATGAATTAATCATTGAACCAGAAGCAGAGGAAATTTATGATATCGAAGAAGAATTAGGTGTTGGAGAAGAACTAGGTAATGAATAATATTTCTGTCTTGTATAGTGGAGGATCTGGTGGATTTTTAATGTTACATTGTTTATTAATCTCTGGTATTCATTATGCAGACGGATATAAAAATCCACTCCTAACTACTGCACTTCAGTGGAGTGGTGTTAAAAAGAATGGATTAGATTTGTGGAAAAAGTCAGAGGTATGGCCAGATAATAACAAAACTAGAGATAATGAAGATTACGAAAATAAAATCTATTTTCGTTGTAATCCAACACCAGATTTATTCTATAAAAAGAAATATACACATTATCAACAGTCTACTAAAGTATTGGTTTATACAGATACCCACACTCAATTTTTACTTATGAAACTTAAGAATGCATATCTAGTAATGGATAAACTTAATAATTATGATTCTCAGTGGGAAGAATTTTATAAAAAAATAAAAATGTCTGATTGGCCACATTATAAATTTCCAAATGAAATGTCTTCGGAAATAAAAAAGTTTCTGTCTGAAAATTATCGTGAAGAAATAGATTTTTTTGGTTTAGAAAGTAAGAATGAAATAGATGTTATAGAATCTAATGTTAGATACCTAAAGAAACAATCAGATTACACTTTTTGTTTACAAGACATATTGAAAACAAAATTCAAAAATGTCACGGATATGTTAAATATACCACACAAAGAAGAACACAATATATTAATAGATAATTGGTTGTCTTTACATCCAACTGAAATACAAAAACATTTAACGGAGTAAGTTATGTCTCAATTAGAACTACATTTAGAAATAATGGAAGTTATGTTAGAACACATCGTTGACCATAAAGGTGCGATAGAAGATTTTGTTCAAATATTAGTTGAACATGGATACGACGCAGAAGAAATTGCGGATTCCACACAAAATGAAGAAATAAAAAAAGTATGCACTGATTATTCTGATGAAGTTGAAATAGACGAAGAAGAAGATGATGATGAATACGAATGGGATGAATAAAAATGACCTTAGAATTAAATGACGAACAAATGGAAGTTTTAATTAAATTAATAAAAGGATCACACACTTATAGTGCTCATACAAAAGATATTGTTCTTGATGTTATAAGACCACAACTCCCCACAGGCTTTGTAGAACCAAAAAGTGAACTGGAAAAGTGAGTAGAGATTACTACTGTAATTTTAAATTTAAGTTTCTAAAGATAGACTTTACACAAAACAAGACATATAACTGTCATGCAGCCAAACCACATCCGGTGGATTTTCAATGGTTAGAGATTGGAAATGATTTGTTTAATACAGAAACTAGTATGAAAGAACGAGAAATGATGTTGGTAAATGAGAGGAATGATAGTTGTGAACAAAACTGTTGGCATATAGAAGATAAAGGTGGTATTAGTCCAAGAATATGGCAAGGTGGACCAGAAAAAACACACACTGAAGTTATCACAAAACCAGAAATTATAGATTTAACAATTAGTACTGATTGCAATCTAACTTGTAGTTATTGTTGTAAAGAGTACAGTAAGTCTTGGTTAAGAGATATTATAAACAATGGTGAATATCAATACACAAACCCAGATGAAGATTTGACTAATCGTAATAATGTAATTCTTAGAGATAGAATAAGTTTAAAAATAAAACAAAATAAATTTAAAGATTTACCAAACTATCAAGAGTTATTAAATCAAGTAATTACATATTCATCGGATTTAAAAGAATTAATTATTACTGGTGGTGATCCATTTGTTGACAATGATTTATTTACTTTACTTGAGAATCTTAATATGAAAGATGATTCAGTTATTGTTGTATATACTGGATTAGGATATTCATTAAGTAGATTTAAGAGATACATAGAGAAGTTAAAATCTCTTAATAATAAAATAGAATTAAGAATTAGTGGTGAAGGTATTGGAGAACATATAGAATTCAATCGATATGGTGTCAAATGGAATGAGTTTAAAGAAAAAACAGATTGGTTGTCTACTCAAATAAATGATAATTTATCTGTTCAATTTCAATGTACATTAACAAATCTGTCTATATTCGGATTTGTAGATTTTTATAATATGTATCACAATTACAGTAATGGTATAAGATTGACATTTGCATACACACCAAGGAATATGCCAGTATATGTTTTAGATACACAATCTAAGGTTGAAATAGAGAATCAAATTCAACATATCGATGAAGACTTTAAAGATAAAATATTGAAGTCTATGGAAAGTAATCCATCCGAAAATCAACGAATACAGATAGGTGAATTTATAAAACAATTTGTCGAAAGAAGAGAAGATTTATCAACTTATATATTTCCTAAAAGTTTTCTGAAATGGGCAGAGGTAATTTAATATGTGGTATAACAAAATAACTAAAGACTTAGGTAACATTCCAAACTTTATTGATTACTATTCGAAAGAATTAGATGAAGCAAAAAAAGAAGTAAGAGTTCAAGGTAGAGTTGAAGAAAATATTAAATTACTACCAGGTACTACCGAACAAAGATTTTATCAATTACAAGAAATCGAAGCAGTATTAGAATACCTAAACATCCAACTTAGAAAAGTAAGACGTAAACATTTTAAAACATATTTAGAAGCCTACAATAAATCATTAAGTAGTAGAGACGCTGAAAAATATGTAGATGGTGAAGATGAAGTAATTGAATATGAACTAATCATCAACGAAGTTGCACTTCTACGAAATAGATGGTTAGGAATTATGAAAGGTTTAGATTCCAAACAGTGGCAACTAGGACACATAGTCAGACTTAGAACTGCTGGTATGGAAGATGTAACTATCTAATGGTATCACTCCCTATGTTTGGGTATGTAAATCATATTCTTACATACAATATATGGAACAATGATTTCGATATTATCCGTGAAGGTAGATTTATTGATTTGTTCAAATCCCAACTCAAAGAAGAAAATATACAATTAGGAAATTTGTGTATTTTTGATTGTACCAATGAAGGTATTGGTACTGATGTAATGGATGATATCGTTCAATCAATGAATGAAGAATTTCCAAATACAGAAATTAGAGTTTTGTTTAATGTTGTTGTGGATAGAGAACTGACTTATAGATATAAATCTTTCCCACAACATATGGTTGCTCATTGTAGATTCTTGTATCACGTCAATACATTACCAATTGATTGGAAAGAAATCAAAATTAAAAAACATTTTCTTTCGCTACAAAGAAGGGCATCTGTTTCTCGTATAAAGTTTACAAAGAAATTATTAGACAATTTTGATTCTTCTCAATATGTTCTTAGTTGTGCAACACAACCAAATAGGTGGGTAAATGAATTACCAATATATAAAGAAATAATAAAACCACACAGACTACCTATTTTGGTAGATGGTGAAATTGATGATGATCGTAGTCAACATTTCCACACAGATGAAAGTTTCTTTTCTTGTATGTTTAATGTAATAACGGAGACAAGTTCACAGACGGATGACGACTCTTGGACAGAAATTTTTATTACAGAGAAGACATTTAAAGCGTTTGCTTATAGACAATTACCAATATGGAATGGAGTAAAAGGAATAGTTCAATCAGTTAGAGATTTAGGATTTGATGTTTTCGATGATGTAATTAATCATTCATATGATTTAATCGAAGATGAAGAAGAAAGACAAATTCAAGTTGTAAATGAACTTAAACGATTGTGTAATTTATATCCCACTGAAAGTCTTGATAATTTTAGAAGATTGATGTGGAGTAGGATAAGTAAGAATATGTCATTACTGACCGAAATAGAAAGATTACATCGAGAAGATAAACATAACTTAATACTTAAACTTATACAATAATGTTTAGCAGCGCCGAAGACAGTCATCAACACAGTTTAGAAACCTTAAACTTATTAAACAATTATGAAGAGTTTATGGAAAGTATTGAGTCTATGGTGGATATGGGTTGTGGTAAACATGGTAAAGATGTTGTGTGGTGGAGTAATGCACACTTATTGGATGACAATGACAACAAAGTTTATTACAACATTGATTGTTATGGTGTTGATATACAAGATAAATTTCTACCACAAGGTGCAAAAAACATTACTTTCTTAAACCAAGATTTTGAAAAAACATTTAGTAAAAGACAATTTGATTTAGTGTGGTGTCATGATGCATTTCAATATGCAATCAATCCATTGGAAACATTAAAGAATTGGTGGGGATTAACAAACGATGGTGGAATGATATCAATACAAGTTCCAACTACTGTTAGTATCAAATATAACAGACTGAGTTGTTCGCACCCAAGTTACACTTATTTTAATTATACTGTTGATACTCTTATTCATATGTTAGCAGTCAATGGGTTTGACTGTAAAGATGGATATTTCAAAGAAGACAACGAATGGGTTAAAGCAATAGCATACAAGGGTGATATAGCACCAATGGACCCTAGGACAACTTCGTGGTACGATTTAGCGGAGAAAGACTTACTTCCACAGAGTGTTACAGACAATGTCAATAAATATGGTTATCCCAAACGTGAGGAATTAGTACTAACTTGGTTACAAGGAACTAAGCAAATTTTATTTTAATGAAAGCAGTAATAGTAACAGGTGGGTTCGACCCAATCCATTCGGGACACATAGCATACTTCAAAGCGGCTAAGGCATTGGGTGATGACGATAAATCTATATTAATAGTTGGACTCAATTCAGATGAATGGTTAACACGCAAAAAAGGTCGCCCGTTTATGCCGTGGGAAGAACGAGCAAGTATTATCAGAGAACTAGAATGTGTGGATGATGTAATTGCGTTTGATGATTATGATGACTCGGCAATTGATTGTATATATAAAGTGGGTGACAAATATCCGTATCACGATATAGTATTTGCTAATGGTGGTGATAGAGACCACCACAATATTCCAGAAGCAGACGCGACAACACAAGACGTTACATTTGCATTTGGTGTAGGTGGTAAACGTAAAGCAAATTCGTCTAGTTGGATATTAGATAATTGGAAAGCACCCAAAACAAAAAGAGATTGGGGTTACTACAGAGTTATACACGAAGTACAAGGTACCAAAGTAAAAGAACTTACAGTTGAACCAGGACAACGACTGTCAATGCAGAAACATGCAAAACGTAACGAGTACTGGTTAGTGACAGAAGGTGCTTGTGAAGTATTGAGTAGAACTGATAATGGATATCAAATGCCTGTTGTAAGACTAGAGAAACACGATGAATACACAATCATATGCGGTGACTGGCATCAACTATGTAATCCTTATGACAAACCATGTAGAATCGTAGAAATACAATATGGCGAACAGTGTATTGAAGATGACATAGAACGAATAGATGAATGACGAGTATCTTTTTAGATTAAATTTATCAAAAGCAATCGATGATCCAGATGGTACTTTACATACAATATATGATGATACCAATCCATATCCATATTTCAATCAAGAAAAAATAGGTTTCAGAAAATTAAGGAACTACAATCACCAAAAATGGAATGTTAGAGAACCATTAGAACTCAATAGAATTATCGTGTGGGAAGATATCGAATATCAGATTCCTGGTGAAAAATTTATATGGGAAGGATTAGGTAAACTACCGTGTAAACCAATCGATAAACTTATACTAAGTTATAAAACTGATGTTGACAAAAATTGGCCGTGTGAATATTCTTTTTCTAGTTGGCATATGATAAAAGTATGTATGAATAATAAAGATACATTTGTGGAACATAGAACACATAGACCATTTTTTTCTAACATATTATTGGGCAATGTAGACAAATCAATGAGACATATATTCTTCAATAAACTAAAAGAAAATAATCAATTGGAGTCTAATCTAGTAAGTGCATTTGGTGAATATAGATCATCATTTTTAGATGAAGGAAATGATGAGATTGATATATTTTTTAAAAATATAGATAAGGACAGACAAACAAATAGAACAAATACAACAGAACTTTTTCGTGGTAGTTTTGCTAGTCAATTTGTAAGTAAACATATTGAAGAAAATACTTGGATAAATGTTGTGGCGGAGACATTAGATACAAATAGAATATTTTTCCCTACTGAAAAAATTGCAAAAGCATTGATAAGTGGAAAACCATTCATTGTCTTAAGTGGAAAAGACTTCCTTAAAAATTTAAGAGATATGGGATTTAAAACATTTCATCCAATAATTGATGAATCATATGACAAAGAAGAAGATTTACATAAAAGAACTAATATGGCATATGAATCATTTACAAAATTACAAAAACTAGATCAGAATGATGTTAGGTTTAAATTAAAAGAAGTACTAAGTCACAACGAAAAACTTATGAGAGATAAAGAGTTTCTAACGAAGAATGTAAGAAAGATGTTAGAACCATTAATAACAGAAGTAGAGTTTAAACCATGATTAGAGTATTCATTGGATATGACCAACGAGAAAAGATAGCATTTAATGTTTTAGTACACAGTATTATTTCTAACAGTTCCGTACCAGTTTCAATAATTCCAGTTGCTAGGAATCACATAAAACATATATACGATAAACCAGTGGGAGAAAATGAATCTACTGAGTTCTCTATGACAAGATTTTTAGTGCCGTATCTAAGTAATTATGAGGGTTGGTCAATATTTATGGATTGTGATATGGTGAATACTTCTGATATTAAACAACTTTGGGATTTAAGAGATGAGAAATACTCTGTTATGTGTGTTAAACACGATTACGAACCAAGTACAAATTACAAATTCTTAGATCAAAAACAAACAAAGTACAAGAAAAAAAATTGGTCAAGTGTTATGTTATTTAATAACAGAAAATGTAAATCCTTAACACCAGAAAGTGTCATTGAAAATAATGGTTTATATTTACACCAATTTAAATGGTTAGACGATGAAAAACTAATTGGTAGTTTACCTTCTGAATGGAATTTTTTAGTTGGTGAAAATACTCTAAATCAATCTATCTTACCAAGTTTAATACACTTTACACTGGGTGGTCCATGGTTTATAGAATATGAAAGTTGTGATTATTCTAATATATGGTTTTCATATCTAAATGAGATACAAAAAAGATAAATATTGTAAATAGTTTATTACAATATATAAGGGGTAAAAATATGGCTAGATCTGACTATGGTGCAGATATGCGAATTTTAGAGATGATGGGATATGCTGATGCAGGTACAAGTATTCATGTGGAAGAATCTTCATCTAAAGCACCTATAAAGGATGGTGCGGTATCTGGGGGAAGTTCATCAAGTCCCATTGTTATGTTTGATTATGCAAATCTTCCTTCATCAACTGATAATATTTCTTTTAATATCCATATAACTGGTGGTTCTGTGACTTTTATGGGATTCAAATCGAATTACGCGAAAGTAGAAGGTCCTGGTTTTGAAGATAATCCAGCGGTATCATCAACACAAGTTAGAGAAGATTTCGAATGGGTTAAAGAGGGTTCTCATGAACATCTAGTAAGTGCAGATGTAAATGGAACTACAATTTCAAAATTAGATACAGATAGTAATGGTGGTGTTTATCATGTAACATTACAAGATGGTGATTATGCAACTCTAGTTTATAGTTTCAACGCAGCACCAGTTGTACAGGCATCTGCTTCTGGTAACTAAATTTAATTTTATTCAATATTAAGTAATTTTTAATATAATGAATTCAATCTATGACTCATCAACTCTAAGAACATTTAGAGTGATGGGTTATACCAAAAACAATGTAAATCTAACTATCTACGACGAAAATAATATCATCTTATTTGATGGAGAAATTTCTGGTGGTGATGATAAAAACTTAATTTCAATTTACGAATTTAAATTACCTATATACACGAAGAGTGTAAAAAAACTAAAATATAAAATTAATAAAGGTCTAATTTACTTAATTAGCCTTAAAGCAAACTACTCACAAGTCGTCAATAGTGGAAACCCAGTAAAGGGATTCAAAGCAGTATCAGAAGAAGAAAATGTAAATGAGTTTTTATGGACTTGTAACGGTTCATATAAATCAACACAAAATATAATTATTGATGGGAAAGAAATAAAACGTGAGATAGATAATGATCACACTGGTAACTGGGTATATGAATTATCCACCAATCAGACTATGGAAATAGAGTATGTTATTTTACCCCCTCCATTACCCAGACTTACCGAATAATTTTTTATAAAAAACAATTTTTGTTCTGTTTTTATCTGTTATAATATTCCTACAACAAAACAATAAAAGGAAATATTATGCAAACTGTATTAGTTAAACACGGTGAATACCGTGGTAAGAAAGTCGTCAACGAAGAGTTTCTTCTTAAAAGAGATATTGCAGCAGACACTTCTATAAATGGTTCTTTTATCAATGTAGTTCCAAAAAAGGGATTTGGAAAGAAGACTCAAAAATCTATTCGCATTAATGTAGAAAGAGAAAATCTTGAATACATTGGTAAATCCAAACCGAAACCTTCAACATCAGTAAGAGAGACTACTCCAAAACTTAAATCAATTAAAGTTAAGAGTGAAATGTCTTGTAATATTGAAAAGGAATCAGACCAAGATATCATTGATAGGATTTCTGAAAGATTCGAGATACTCAGAGATATGACAGTTGCAGCAATCAATAGTGATATAAAAGCAATGATTGTATCTGGTCCACCAGGGGTTGGTAAATCTTATGGTGTTGAACAAGAACTTGAAAAAGCAAATATGTTTAATGACATTGCACAAGTTGCACCAAGGTATGAAGTTATTAAAGGTGCAATGACACCACTTGGCTTATATACAACTTTATACAAACATGCAGCAAAAGATCATGTTGTTGTATTTGATGATTGTGATGCGGTTCTCCACGATGAACTAAGTTTGAACTTATTGAAAGCCGCATTGGATAGTGGAAAGAGAAGACGTGTATATTGGAATGCAGATTCACATCTTTTAAGAAGGGATGGTATTCCAACTGCATTTGATTTTAAAGGTGCGGTAATCTTCATTAGTAATCTAAATTTCGATAGTATTAGAAGTAAGAAGATTAAAGATCATTTAGAAGCACTACAAAGTAGATGTCATTATTTAGATTTATCTATGGACTCTATGAGAGAAAGAATACTTCGTGTTAGACACATTGCACAGACTGGAGAACTATTCAAAAATTATGATTTCAGTCATACTGAATGTATAGAAGTCATCGACTTTATGGATGAACATAAAGATAGACTAAGAGAAATGAGTCTCAGAATGGCACTTAAAATTGCCGACTTAAAGAAAATTAGTCCAAGATGGAAAAATCTTGCTAAGACGACTTGTATGTTAAATAATTAACTAGTTTAGGTGATGTGTGTGGATATCCCTTACTTCACACAAAACATCACTTAATCGGGAACGATTATCTTTTGTTGAATCCTTTTTTGTTTGTTGTAATCGTTCCCACCCTATTAAATAAAATATGAAACATTGTAAATTAATTGTCCGTGATGAAGTAAATTGTGCATTAAAGGACTTAGACTTAGACACAAGACAAAAACTTGTCCGCAAGTTTAAATATGAAATCCCTGGTGCAAGATTTATGCCTGCTTATAAGTTAGGTAGATGGGATGGACAAGTTTCATTTTATAATCTTGGTGGTAGTACATATGTTAATCTTCTACCAGATATTCTCCCAGTTCTAATCGATGAAGGTTATGAGGTCGACCTAGAAGATGAGAGAGATTATATAAATTCATACGAGATAGAAGAAGTCGATAAGACGACTTTCTCTCATATAAAATGGCCAAAAGGTCATCCAGTTGAAGGTCAACCAATCGAACTAAGAGATTATCAAATACAGATAATCAATGACTTTATTAAAAACCCACAATGTATCCAAGAAGTTGCAACTGGTGCTGGTAAAACATTAGTGACTGCAGCATTATCGGAACGAGTACAACAGTATGGAAGAAGTATTGTTATTGTCCCCAATAAATCATTAGTAATACAAACCGAAGAAGATTACATTAATATGGGATTGGATGTAGGTGTGTATTTTGGTGATAGAAAAGATTTATTCAAAACACATACTATCTGTACTTGGCAAAGTTTGAATACCTTACTCAAAAATACAAGAGACGGTAAAAGTGATATAACAATGAATGAATTCATTGATGGTATTATCTGTATTATTGTTGATGAAGTACACAGTGCAAAAGCAGATGCACTTAAAAAATTACTAACACAAACATTTCGTAAAGTCCCATTAAGATGGGGATTAACTGGAACAGTACCAAAAGAAGAATTCGAATATCGTTCCTTACAAGTTGGATTGGGTAATGTTATCAATAAAGTATCCGCAAAGGAATTACAAGACAAAGGTGTTCTTGCAAAATGTCATGTTAATATAATTCAAATGGTAGATCACGCCGAACACGCTAACTATCAAAGTGAATTAAAATACTTACTAACAAATAAAGACAGACTTCATATGATTTCTGAATTAGTTTTAGAAGCAAATAAAACTGGTAATACTTTAGTCCTAGTTGATAGAGTACAAGCAGGTAAAGACTTAGAAGAATTACTTGGTGAAAAGGCTGTGTTTATTAGTGGTGCAACTAAAGGTGATGACAGAAAAGAACATTATCAAGATGTTAATGTTTCCGATGATAAGATTATTATTGCAACATATGGGGTTGCTGCAGTTGGAATTAATATTCCTCGTATCTTTAATTTAATGTTGATTGAACCAGGTAAGTCTTTTGTTCGTGTTATTCAGTCTATTGGCAGAGGTGTAAGAAAAGCAAAAGATAAAGACTTTGTTCAAATTTGGGATATTACATCTACTTGCAAGTTTGCCAAAAGACATTTAACAAAAAGAAAAGCCTTCTACAGAGAAGCAAACTACCCATTCACATTAGAAAAGTTTGATTGGAAAACACAACCTAAATTAATTTGACCGTTTTCACAGTTATTGTCATACATACTAACATAAGTATTTTTAATTTAATAAAATACTAAAGTATGAAAATACACACACTCGATGACACAGCATACGAATTAAACGAATTACCAGAAAAAATCAATGATATGCAATTTGCTATCTTTGATAATAGTAATCCTAAAGATGCAGATTACTTTTTTGTTCCTCTCATATTCTTAGAAAGTTTTACTTCACCTGCACTTGTGTTAAAGATTGCAGACAAAGTAATAAAGATGCCAATGGATTGGAATGTTCTAATCGGTGAAGAAGAAACTGGTGATTTGGAAGCAATACCTTTAACTTCCATAAACAACAGAAACTTTAAAGTATTTGAATTTAATGCATTGAGTAGTTTCAAGGCAGATTTCCTTCCAATTGAAGTTATCGATGTTTACAATGAAGTCGAGTGGTACAATCCTAAATTAAAGAACGGTCAATATCTTGCAGTTCCTATTGAAGAAGGTGAAAACCCAAGAGTCATATATTTTATAAAAGAAGTATCAAGAAACTGTCAGGTAGTAGACTACAATCAGGCTTGGTAAGTGGCTGACAAATTAGATATATTCGAAGTATTAAAAGCAATAGACTCTAAAGACTATGGATTCTATGATCGTTTGTCGGACGAGAAAAAGAAATCATTTAGTGCATTTTTAAGTATGAAGTGGGCATCAGCGGTCAAGGGCGATACCATTCTTCAACACTATTATCTTGCAAGTATTAACAATCATACTAATGTGAATTTATTCGATATTAGTAAACATCCAAAACTTCAATGGTTACTATTGGTTGCAGCAAGTCCTAACTTTGGTGTTCATAGACACGAATGGATATCCACTAAAAAAGAAAAAGAAACAAAGTCTTCTAAGGATATAAAAGGAAAATTAATGGAAATATATCCACAGTATAAAAAAGAAGACATAGAAATACTAAGTAAGTTTGTTACAAAAAAAGATTTGAAAGAATACGAAAAACAATCCGGGAATCTATGAGTTTTATTTGTTCATTCTGTAACAAAGAATATAAAAGGGAAGCATCTTTTCTAAAACACTCGTGTCGTCAAAAAGAAAGGTTTGATAAGAGAGGTGATAAAGAAGTTAGAATTGGATTCAATGCTTACATCAAATTTTATGATTTAACTACAAAGGCACAAAAACAAAAAACACCAGAAGATTTTAGAATCAGTAAGTTCTATGATGAGTTTGTTAAGTTTGGTGAGTATTGTGATAGTATAAAAGCAATAGATGTGGAGAAGTATGTAGAGTTTCTTGTAAAGAAAAATAAGAAAATACATATGTGGTACAAAGATTCTACATACAATGAATTTATAAAAGAATACCTAAAGACCGAAAATATTCTCGATGCTTTACAACGAGGATTGAGATATGGTATTAGATGGTCAAATAGAAATAATAGAGATATAGTCCAACTGTTTAACGAGGGTAAACAGAATGAAATATGTAATGCAATCAAAGATGGGAAAATAAGTCCGTGGATATTATACAATTGTAAGTCTGGCATAGACTTCATAGAAGGGTTAGGTTCATATCAACGAGATTACATATGGGAAACAATTGATCCATCTTATTGGAATGATAAATTTAATAAACATTCAGAAGATGTGCTGTACATAAAATCAACTTTGAATGATTTGGGATGGTAATGACAGAGAAGAAGAAAAAACCAGATATGG
>Ga0255760_10002692_pt1 | contig 16300 bp, 14 predicted proteins | sample 071ome_25_FD_179960 | JGI IMG/M metagenome (GOLD analysis project Ga0255760, IMG submission 179960) | Coastal salt marsh microbial communities from the Groves Creek Marsh, Skidaway Island, Georgia - 071410BT metaG (version 2) | ecosystem: Environmental > Aquatic > Marine > Intertidal zone >... | reverse complement strand
TGGTAGTAGTCTACCGAGTGCTGTCCAGAACCTTTCATGAGACGCTCTAGTTTTTCTTTGACGGCCTTCTCTGCCTCGTCAAAGGCAGCACTGTTGGTGTCAATCGCGCCAGTTTGAATGTCTTCTGCCAAATAGTCGCCAATGGTGTAAGGCAACACGAAATACCCATCTGCAAGACCTTGCATGAGGGCAGAGGCTCCTAGGCGGTTGGCTCCGTGATCGCTAAAGTTGGCCTCTCCAGCCGCATAACAACCAGGAATAGTGGTCATCAAGTTGTAATCTACCCAAAGACCTCCCATCGCATAGTGAACGGCCGGATAGATCTCCATCGGTGTTTTGTAAGGATTCTCGTCTACGATTTTCTCGTACATCTGAAAGAGGTTTCCGTATTTAGCCTCTACGATCTTCTCTCCGAGCTCACGAACTGTTTTGTCATCAGCATCTTTAAGCCCCATAGTATTTGCCTTCTCGCGGCCGTAACGCATGATGGCTGAATCGAAGTCGAGGTATACAGCCTCTCCTGTTTTGTTGACTCCATATCCGGCATCGCAGCGCTCTTTTGCCGCTCTTGAAGCAACGTCACGAGGAACGAGATTTCCGAATGCAGGATAGCGGCGCTCTAGATAGTAATCCCGATCTTCTTCTGCAATTTGAGTAGGCTTCAATTTGCCTTCACGAATCGCTTGAGCGTCTTCTAGTTTTTTAGGCACCCAAATACGTCCGTCGTTTCTGAGCGACTCTGACATAAGGGTAAGTTTTGATTGATGGTCTCCAGATACCGGAATGCAGGTAGGGTGAATCTGTGTGAAGCATGGGTTTGCAAAAAGCGCTCCTCTTCGATGCGCTCTCCAAGCCGCCATTACATTCGCACCCATACAATAGGTCGATAAGAAGAACACGTTTCCGTATCCTCCTGTGGCCAAAACCACTGCGTGTGCACCGTGTCTTTCGATTTCTCCTGTAACTAGGTTGCGAGCGATAATCCCTCTTGCCTTTCCGTCAACCAAGACAAGATCCATCATCTCGTGACGGGTGTAGGACTTTATTTTTCCGCGTTGAATCTGACGGTTCATTGCAGAATAAGCTCCTAGCAAAAGTTGTTGACCGGTTTGTCCTTTAGCGTAAAAGGTACGTGACACTTGAACCCCTCCGAAAGAGCGGTTGTCTAAAAGACCTCCGTATTCACGTGCGAACGGCACCCCTTGGGCCACACATTGGTCAATGATGTTTGTCGAGACCTCAGCCAAACGGTGAACGTTGGCCTCTCTTGAGCGGTAATCTCCTCCTTTAATGGTGTCGTAGAACAGTCGGTAAACCGAATCTCCATCACCTTGATAGTTTTTTGCGGCATTCACTCCCCCTTGTGCGGCAATAGAGTGTGCACGACGCGGAGAGTCTTGGTAACAAAACGTCTTGACATTGTATCCAAGTTCTGCTAGTGTAGCTGAAGCAGAGGCCCCGGCGAGTCCGGTTCCCACAACGATAACATCAATATTTCTTTTGTTTGCTGGATTGACCAGACGAATGTCGTTTTTGTGTTTGCTCCACTTCTCGGCTAATGGGCCCTGAGGAACTTTTGAATCGAGTACAGCCATGTTATTGAAGAGGATTTAAATGGTGGTATAATGCGATGAAAATAAAGCCGGCCGGAACAGCAATGGCGAACACCTTTGCAAAGGCCTGGATGGCTTTACCGTATTTGTTGTCTAATCCGATGGTCTGCATAGACGAAGCAAAGCCATGATAGAGGTGCATGGCGAGCAAAATGAAAGACAAGCTGTAGATGGCTGTTCTTCCGATCGTGCTAAATTTCGCTACGGTAAATTCATGGTAGCGCTCGGTGTCAACGGGCAACTGCTCTACGTATTTGTAGGTCATTTCGTGCAACCAGAAGTCGTACATGTGCAAACCGATGAATGCTAAAACAACAGCTCCCGATAGGATCATGTTTCTAGAAAGCCAACTGCTGTTGGTGCCTCCGCCTTTAACAGCATAACCTTGAGCACCTCTCGCCTTGCGGTTTTGAATTTCTAGCACAAACCCCATCACGAAGTGCACGATGACACCCCCGACGAGAATGGGCTGAAGCAAGAGTTGAACGATCTTGTTATACCCCATGAAGTGTGACCATTCGTTGTACAACTCAACCGAAAATACTGAGGCTAAATTGATGGCGAGGTGAAGCGCCAAAAAAGAGATAAGGAACAGCCCAGACAGGGCCATAACCAACTTACGCAACAGCGAAGAACTAAACATGTGAATGTTGTTTACCTATAGTGATTTAACGGCACAAAATTAAGCCTCGAACGCTTATTCTGCAAAGAAGAGCGGTTCAATAAAACAAGGCCTGCTTATTTAAATCAATTCTTGATTACTCTACCTTCAAGGTCTGGGTGATTTTGCCATCAGATGAGCTCAAGGTCAAGCTGTAGGCGCCTTTCGGAAGGTAATAAGAGCCGTTTGCTGCCGCGCTGAATAAGGCCCTGTCTTTTTTAGAAAGGCGGGCACGTTTTGATTCTTGAACTTCAAGCGGATAAGAAACGCTATTAAATCCCTTTTTAGCCTCAACTGTGGCACTGTACAATTCGCTATTGTCATCGCTTACACCCAGCGTAATAGAGGTGTCTTTAGCGCTGTAAAACGTGATTGACACGCTCGGCGTATAGGCTTCGGCGAATAAAAAGCGCGCACTTCCCCATCGGTTTGATTTTTTCACCGGCTGAACTTCAAACAGATGAAGCACCCGTGCGAGCACCTCAGGTGTTGCCTTTTGAAGGGCCGAAATGTCGGCTACATAAATGCTTCGCCCGTGCGTTCCGGCAACGAGATGAGAAGCTTCTGCCTGAATTTTGAGGTCGTGAACAGCCACAGGTACAAGACCTTGGTCGAGCAGGCTCCACGAATCTCCGCGATCGAGACTGACGTAAAGGCCATTGTCTAACCCTACGAAAAGGAGGTTTTCATTCACCGAATCTTCTACGATGACGTTCACCGGCGATTGGGGTAGGTTGGCACTAATGTTTTTCCAGGTTTCACCGTAGTTCTCACTGACGTAGACGTGAGGCGTGAAGTCGTCGTTTCTATAGGCGTTTAGTGTCGCGTATACACGTGCCTTTTTGTGAGTTGAAGCAGCGACACGACTGACCCAAAGGTTTTGCGGAAGGGCGTCTGAAATACGCTGAAAACTGTGACCTCCGTCTTGAGTCAGGTGGATGAGCCCGTCATCACTACCCACGTACAGCATACCGAATTGAAAGCTAGATTCACTGAGCGTAGTGAGGGTGCCGTAGGCCACATTTCCTTTTTTACCGCCCTGGGTGAGATCGTCTGAAAGCGTCTCCCAATCGTCACCTTGATTAAGGGAGCGGTGAAGCTTGTTACTTCCCATGTACAATACATCTGGATGATGATTTGACAATAAAATAGGGGTTTGCCAATTGAAGCGATAAGGAGCTTCTCCTAAAGTGTGTTTGGGGGTAATGTATGTGCGTTTGCCCGATTTCTGGTCGATTCTGAAATAGTTTCCGAATTGATATCCTGTGAAGACTTTCGAGGCTCCGCGAGGATCTACTTCCACTTGCATTCCATCACCGCCTATGAGCTCTTGCCATGGGTTGAGGCCTGAAGCCAACCAATCCGTGTCGTTTTCAGTAGTATGCACGGCCTTCCACACCCCATTGTCCTGAAGACCGCCATAAACATTATAAGGTTCCTGGTTATCTACTTGAATGGCATAAAACTGTCCAACCGCCGGACTGTTGTTTTTGGTCCAATGTGCACCATCATCATAGGAGATATTGATTCCACCATCGTTTCCGTTGACCAAATGTCCTGGACGTTTGGGGTTGATCCATAGCGCGTGATGGTCTGCGTGTACGTTTCCTTTGTCAATATTGGCGAAGGTTTTTCCGCCGTCCTTAGATTGAATCAGGGGCACCCCCGCAAGATAAATGATGTCTTTGTTGTTCGGATCGACACGCACTTGTGCGAAGTAATAGCCGTAACTGTAGAACAGACCGTCTATAAATTCTTCGTGTGTTCGTTTCCAGCTTACTCCTCCATCGTCACTGCGATAGACCTCTGCGCCGATCACCGGAGTGTCAAATAACATGGCATTGGCATCTTCGAGATAGGTGGCCAGATCTTTAGGAACGACCATGCCGTCACGCACCAATTGTTTTACGTTTTCAGCACGGTATTTTTCTTGAAAGCCATTGGTCTTTAAAAAGTCATTGAGTTTCTTGTTGTCAAGAGCGAGCAGCGCCTCTTTGCTCATGCTTTTAAAGTCGTCTTTGACTAAGCCCTCACTGGCCTTTTTAGGTTGGTTCGGTCGTCTAGCTTGATTGTCTAGCACGGCGTAAAGCGTGTTTGAATCATAAATGCTTAACCCAATACGGCCCACACCATCTCCTTGCGGAAATCCGCTGTCTGGAATGCTAATTTTGACCCAAGTTTGTCCTGCGTCGGTGCTTTTATAAATACCAGATCCGGCCCCGCTTCCATTGAAGTTCCAAGCCTTGCGCTCACGCTCCCAAGCCGCTGCATAAAGGGTATTGAAGTCTGAAGGATCATGTGCAAGATCAATAACACCTGTGTCTTCGTTTATGAAGAGCGTTTTGCTCCAGTTAGCACCACCGTCGGTTGAGCGAAACACACCGCGCTCTTGATTAGGCGTGTAAAGGTGTCCGATAACCCCAACCACCACGTGGTCAGGATTAGAAGGGTCAACTACAATGCGCCCAATGTGATGGCTGTCTTCTAGGCCAATAGGTGTCCACGATGCACCATTGTCGGTGGTTTTGAATAGCCCCATCCCCGCGTATGAAGAGCGAGACGAATTGTTTTCGCCTGTTCCGACATAAAGGGTTCTGCTGGTCCAGTGCATCGCGATGTCACCGAGATTTTGAGTAGGAGTATTATCGAAAATGGGTGTGAACGAGGTGCCGTTATCTGTAGTGTGCCACAGGCCTCCAGAGGCATAGGCTACATAAAATTCTGTAGGGTCTTCAGGATTCACTTCAAGGTCAACCACCCTCCCACTCATGACGCTAGGACCGATGAGATTGAAATTTATGGCTTCAAACTGATGTTGAGCAAATGCACAAAAACTAAGGCTAATAGAAAGCAGGGTAGAGAGAATGCGAGTTCGGATCATTTTATAATACCTTTACGAGAACGTTGAAATTTGAATTGAAAAACAACTAAATATAGCTATGAAATCTTCAACTTTTACACTCGTACTGCTTTTGATCGGGGCTATGGCCTCTTGTTCTTCTTCAGACCAACCGGCGAATGCGGATACAAGCACTCCTGACACCTCGGCAAATGAAGCGCCTAAGGCCCCAGAGTATGAACTGGTTTGGGGAGATGAATTTGACTACGAAGGCCTACCAGATGCAGAAAAATGGCACTTTCAAGTGGAACCCATTACCGATACCGGATGGGCCAACAACGAACTTCAGCACTATACCGCTAGAACAGACAACGCTTTCGTAAGTGACGGAACATTGAAGATCATAGCAAAGCGTGAGACTTATGAATATGCGGGCCTGACTAAAGAATACACCTCTGCACGACTGAACTCCAAGTTTGACTTTCAATACGGAAAAGTTGAGGTGCGTGCAAAACTTCCTTCTTCTGCCGGAACCTGGCCAGCTATTTGGACGCTAGGCTCTAACATTGATGAAAAAGGAAACTATTTTGGCAATACCCGCGGAAGCGTGGGCTGGCCCCATGCCGGAGAGATGGACATCATGGAGCAATTGGGCTCAAATAAGAACGAGACCTTGGGCACCTTTCACTGGCACGACACAGGCACCAACGCCTATGGCACCTATGGCTTGAAAACTTCGGCACCGACCTCTACCACCTCGTTTCACGATTATATCTTGATTTGGGATGCCGATCGCATGGATATTTATGTCGATGACAAATTAGTGGTTCGTATGAACAACGCACCGAACGTTCCTTTTGACAATCCGCACTACCTATTGTTGAATGTCGCAATGGGAGGGAGCCTTGGAGGAGATGTTCCTGCTAGCTTTGAGTCAGATCAAATGGAAATCGATTACGTGCGTGTTTATCAATTGAACGACTAATGAAATACCACCACTTACCCCAGGCGCTCTTTGTAAGGAACCGGGCCAAGTTTGTTGCCCAAATGAAGGGCAAAAGTTTGGCCGTCTTCAACTCAAACGACATGTATCCTATTGGGGCGGACGCCACCTTTCCGTTTGAACAGCAGCGCGACTTGTTTTACCTCACTGGGGTAGACCAAGAAGAAAGTGTTCTAGTGCTTTTTCCGGGTGCGGTCAATCCAAAACACAGAGAAGTATTGTTTGTTAGAGAAACCAACGTACATATTGCGGTCTGGGAAGGGCCCAAACTTGACAAAGATCAAGCCACAGCCGTTTCGGGCATAGAGACGGTCTATTGGACGCATCAATTTGAAAGTGTTTTTGCTGACCTTATGAGTGAGGCAGACACGGTCTACTTCAACACGAACGAGCATTACCGGCAGGCGGTTGAGACCGAGACGCGTGAAGAACGCTTTATCAAAAAGGTAAAGAAACAGTATCCTGCACATACTGTAGCAAAGAGCTTTCCTATTTTAAATGAGATACGCGGAGTTAAGGAGCCTGAAGAGGTAGATCTGATTGCCCACGCATGCGGCATCACTGAAAAAGGATTTAGACGTGTCTTGGGTTTTGTTCAGCCCGGTGTCTGGGAGTACGAGATTGAGGCAGAGTTCTTGCATGATTTTGTCCGTAACCGCTCGAAAGGATTTGCCTATACCCCGATTATCGCCTCTGGACATGCCGCAAACATTTTGCATTACATCGAGAACAACAAGCAGTGCGAAGCAGGCGAGCTGCTTCTGATGGATGTTGCGGCAGAATATGCCAATTATTCAAGCGATATGACGCGTACGATTCCGGTCAGCGGCAGATTCAGCGAAAGACAGCGCAAAGTTTATGACGCCGTACTACGCGTAAAAAATGAGGCCACCGAACTGTTGCGCCCTGGTATTCTTTGGGCGGAGCATCACAAAGAGGTCGGAAAGATCATCACGGCAGAACTCCTAGAATTAGGCCTCTTAGACAAGGCAGATGTTCAAGGACAGTCAGAAGACAGACCTGCGTATAAAAAGTATTTCATGCACGGAACATGCCATCATTTGGGGTTGAACACGCACGACTACGGCGAGCTTAAGACGCCGATTAAGGCCAATATGGTATTCACTGTTGAGCCGGGCATATACATTCCAGAAGAAGGCTTTGGTGTGCGCTTAGAGGACAACGTAGTGGTTCAAGAGCAAGGAGCGCCTAAAAACCTCATGAAATCTATTCCGATTGAGGCTGAAGAAATAGAAGAGCTCATGAACAAACGAACGGTATAATACCGATCGGTATATTTAAACACTAACGCTTATTTTTACTAAAATGAAGTCCACCCCTGGGCCTTCAATTCTGACTGTTCTCCAGAGCGTAAAACGAGCTGCGCCCCCTTGGCTTTTTCGGCAATGTGACCAATCACGGTCAAATTGGGGTTTGCTTTGATCTTTGGGTAGTCTTCTTGACTAATGCTGAAGAGTAATTCGTAATCTTCACCGCCATTCAAAACCGTGGTGGCAGGATTGAGTCCGAATTCGTCGCTTACCGTTATGACTGTAGGGTCGATAGGAAGCTTTTCTTCATAAATCACCACACCAACTTCAGACTCTTTATGCAGGTGAAGGGCTTCTGAAGAAAGGCCGTCACTGATATCGATCATGGCTGTGGGCGTTACTTCGAGCGCCTTAAGAAGATCCACGATGTCTAGGCGGGCCTCAGGTTTGAGCTGACGCTGAACAATATAATGGTAAGGTTCTAAGTCGGGCTGGTGTTTGGGGTTGGCCTCAAATACCTGACGCTCGCGCTCCAAAACCTGAAACCCTAGGTAGGCACCACCTAAATCACCACTCACTACAAGCAAATCGTTTTCTTTGGCCCCAGTGCGATAGGCCACTTTGTCTTCGTCTACCATTCCGATTGCGGTGACCGAAATGATCATGCCTTTAAGTGATGCGGTGGTATCGCCTCCTACCAAGTCAACTTTGTAAACCTCACAGGCATCTTGTACGCCTTTATAGAAGGCCTCTAACGCTTCAAGCGTGAAACGGTTTGAGACCGAAATCGAGACGGTGATATGGGTCGGTCGTGCATTCATTGCGCAGATATCCGATAGATTTACGACCACTGCCTTGTAGCCTAAATGCCTCATAGGCATGTAACTAAGATTGAAGTGGATGCCTTCAACGAGCATATCAGTGCTGATTACTGCTTTTTGATCTCCCATCTCAAGGAGGGCTGCGTCGTCTCCGATCCCTTTAAGGGTCTCGCTTCGGGTGGGTTTAAAAGCTTTAGTAAGATGGTCGATTAAGGCAAATTCGCCTAATTCTTCGATGGATCTAAGCGGTTGGTTTTTCTCTTCAATCATGAGGGCAATACTTGACGCAAAAATACCACATTAAATAATGCAGCCGTTTTGTTCAAAACCTGTGAAAAAACAGGGCTTTGGTTTATCTTTGCAGTGTCGAAAAAATCAAATTTTATGATCAAAGTTGCTACTTCGGCTCGCGATAAAGTTCGAACCCTAATGACTGAAGAAGGGTTTGATGCCGCTACTGACTTTGTGAGAGTTGGGGTGAAAAGCGGTGGATGCAGCGGCCTTACTTACGAACTCAAGTTTGACAACTCGCTCGATGAGAGCGATAAAGTATTCGAAGATAACGATGTGCGCATTGCCGTTGACAAAAAGAGCTTTCTCTATTTGGTAGGCACCACCCTAGAGTATTCGGGCGGATTGAACGGCAAGGGTTTTGTGTTCAACAACCCAAACGCACAACGAACCTGCGGATGTGGCGAGAGCTTTTCGCTGTAACCACACCCCACTAAAAAGAACGCTATGGCCTATACAGAAGAAGAATTAAAGAAAGAGTTAGAGACCAAGGAATACGCGTATGGATTTTACACCGATATAGAATCTGAAACCTTCCCGAAGGGTCTCAATGAAGAAATTGTTCGTGCGATTTCTGAAAAGAAAGAAGAGCCACAATGGATGACCGAATGGCGTCTTGAGGCCTTCAAACAATGGCAAAAAATGGCAGAGCCTGAATGGGCTAACGTGCATTATGCAAAGCCAGATTTTCAAGGCATATCGTACTATTCTGCACCAAACAAGAAGCCAAAATACGAAAGCCTTGACGAGGTTGACCCTGAACTCCTTGACACCTTCAAGCGCTTAGGTATCTCACTTGACGAGCAAAAGAAATTGTCGGGTGTAGCCGTAGACGTAGTGATGGATTCGGTCTCGGTAGCTACTACTTTTAAAAAGACGTTAGCCGAGAAAGGAATCATCTTCTGTTCGATTTCAGAGGCCATTAAGGAGCACCCAGAACTTGTAAAAAAATATATCGGTTCAGTCGTTCCGCCGAGAGATAATTTCTATGCAGCCTTAAACTCTGCGGTGTTCTCAGACGGAAGTTTCTGTTACATTCCGAAAGGGGTGAAATGCCCCATGGAGCTTTCAACCTACTTTAGAATTAACCAGGCCGGAACAGGCCAATTTGAGCGCACTTTGGTGATTGCTGATCAAGGCAGTTACGTAAGCTATTTAGAAGGGTGTACGGCTCCTTCTCGTGATGAGAATCAACTCCACGCAGCGGTGGTTGAGCTCATTGCCCTAGACGATGCCGAAATTAAATACTCTACGGTTCAAAACTGGTTCCCAGGAGACAAAGAAGGAAAAGGTGGAGTATACAATTTTGTAACCAAGAGAGGGCTTTGCGAGCGCAATGCTAAAATTTCTTGGACACAGGTTGAAACAGGTTCTGCTGTTACCTGGAAGTATCCGTCTTGTATTCTGAAAGGCGACAACTCTATCGGAGAGTTTTATTCGATAGCGGTTACCAACAACTTCCAGCAAGCCGATACCGGAACTAAAATGGTTCACCTCGGAAAGAATACAAAAAGCACCATTATTTCAAAAGGAATCTCTGCCGGACGCTCTCAAAACAGTTATCGTGGTTTGGTTCAGGTCCAATCGAGGGCAGAGAACGCCAGAAACTTCTCGCAGTGTGACTCGTTACTCATGGGAAATCAGTGCGGGGCTCACACCTTCCCTTACATCGAGGCCAAGAATAAATCTGCTCAAATCGAGCACGAAGCTACCACTAGTAAAATCGGAGAAGATCAGATCTTCTATTGCAATCAGCGCGGAATAGACACCGAAAAGGCCATTGCCTTGATTGTAAACGGATTCAGTAAAGAGGTGCTGAACAAGTTGCCGATGGAGTTTGCCGTAGAGGCGCAAAAATTGTTAGAAATCAGCCTTGAAGGCTCAGTAGGATAAAAAAGATTGACCATGTTGCACATTGAAAACCTTCACGCAAGAGTTGAAGAAAAAGAAATATTAAAAGGGATTAGCCTAGACGTCAAACCAGGAGAGGTTCATGCCATTATGGGTCCTAACGGATCAGGAAAGAGCACCTTGGCTTCTGTAATTGCAGGACGCGAAGACTTCGAGGTAACCGACGGAAAGGCGAGGCTTGATCAACAAGACTTATTGGATTTAGACCCAGAAGAACGTGCACATGCGGGTGTTTTCTTGTCTTTTCAATACCCAGTAGAAATACCTGGAGTCACAGTAACCAATTTTATCAAGGCCTCTATCAATGAGTCTAGAAAAGCACGCGGCCTAGAAGAGATGCCAGCGAACGAGATGCTTTCTAAGATTCGTGAAAAATCAGCGCTCCTTGAAATCGACCGAAAGTTTTTATCACGCTCCTTGAATGAAGGATTTTCTGGAGGAGAAAAAAAGCGTAACGAAATCTTTCAGATGGCAATGCTTGAGCCGAAACTGGCGATTTTAGATGAGACCGATTCAGGGCTTGATATTGACGCCTTACGCATCGTGGCAAATGGGGTAAACAAGCTCAGAAACAAAGACAACGCCATTGTTGTCATTACTCACTACCAACGCCTATTAGACTATATCGTTCCAGATCACGTGCACGTATTATACAATGGCCGTATCGTGAAGTCCGGAACTAAAGAGCTCGCCAAAGAACTTGAAGAAAAAGGTTACGACTGGATCAAAGCAGAAAACGATTAATTATGGATCTTACAGATAAGCTCTTATCGTCTTTTATTGCCTTTGAAGACCAGGTCAACGTGAATGATCCGGTGCACGAGATTCGCACTGAGGCATTGAAGCGTTTTGAAAAGCAAGGGTTTCCTAATAAGAAACTTGAGGCGTGGAAGTACACCTCTTTGCAAGACCTTTTGACAACGGACTACAGTATTTTTCCGAAGGCTAAATCTGCATTAGAATACGCCAACGTTCGCCAGTATTTCTTGCATGAAATAGAAACCTTTAAGATCGTTTTTGTTGACGGACAGTACAGTTCTTTCTTGTCAGAAACGACTCATGATGGAGTTGACGTGTGTCTATTCAGTGCTGCGATTGAAAAGCCAAAATACAAGCATGTCGTAGATGCGTATTTCAACAAAGTGGCCAATCAAAAAGATGCACTTACGAATCTCAATACTTCATTTGCAAACGAAGGAGCCTATATCTTTATTCCGAAAGGGAAGGCGCCTTTAAAGCCCATTGAGATTATTCACTTTGCTACCGGAAACACACCGCAACTTTTGTTGCAGCCCCGAAATTTGATTGTTTTAGAAGAAGGATCAGAGGCTCAAATCATTGAGCGCCATCAGGCCTTGTCACCGATAGAAGCTTTCACTAATTCGGTGACCGAGATTTATGCCGGTAAGAACGCCATTCTAGACTATTACAAGTTTCAAAACGATCAACTCACGGCTTCGCTTGTTGATAACACCTATATCGACCAAAAAGAAGGCAGCGAAGTGCGCGTGCACACCTTGTCTTTTGGTAATAAGTTGGTGCGAAACAACCTGAACTTCTATCAAAACGGAGAGCATTGTAACTCTGTATTGAAAGGGGTTACCTTGGCTTCGGAGCGTCAGCACATCGACCATTACACCCTTGTACACCACGCGCAACCAAATTGCGAGAGCCATCAAGATTACAAGGGCGTATACGACGATCGTTCGGTGGGGGTATTCAACGGAAAGATTATTGTTGATCAGATTGCCCAGAAAATCAATGCTTTTCAGCAGAACAATAATTTGTTAATCAACGACAAGGCAACCGTCAATACCAAGCCTCAGCTTGAAATTTTTGCAGACGATGTGCGCTGTTCGCACGGATGTACCATCGGTCAGCTTGACGAAGACGCTTTGTTTTACTTAAGATCAAGAGGGATCCCAGAGAAGGAGTCCCGCGCATTACTGATGTATGCGTTTGCCAACAACGTACTCGAATCGGTTAAGAACAATGCTTTAGAGCGTCGCGTGAAGCAAGTGATCGCTGATAAGTTGGGCGTTCGATTAGGATTCGACCTTTAATACTCACACATGACCAACACGACGTTTGACGTTCAGGCCATCCGCAAAGACTTTCCGATTCTGAATCGAGAGGTCAACGGAAGACCGTTGGTTTATTTTGACAACGCGGCTACCTCTCAGACGCCAAAGCAAGTCATCGACGTTATTGTAGACTATTATTCGCGCTACAATGCGAATATTCATCGCGGAGTTCACACGCTGTCTCAAGAAGCAACAGACGCCTATGAAAAGGCTAGAGAAACCTTGAGGGCACACTTGAATGCGAAAGAGGCTTCAGAAATCATTTTTACCTCCGGCACCACGCATTCAATCAACCTTGTTGCGAATGGTTTTCAGGCGTTATTAGGCCCAGGAGACGAACTCTTGGTTTCTGAAATGGAGCATCATTCGAATATTGTCCCTTGGCAAATGCTGTGCGAGAAAACAGGCTCAACCTTAAAGGTTGTTCCAATGAACGATCTCGGAGAGCTCAACATGGATGCTTTCGACAAGCTCTTAAATCTGCAGACCAAACTTGTCTTTTGCAATCACGTTTCAAACGCTTTAGGTTCGATAAACCCGATTGAAGAAATTATTGATAAAGCTCATGCCGTTGGTGCTGCCGTGTTGATTGATGGCGCCCAAGCGGCGCCTCACTTTAAGGCTGATATGCAACAACTAGATGTTGATTTTTACACCATCTCAGCCCACAAGGTGTGCGGACCAACCGGAGTCGGATTGCTCTACGGAAAGCGCGACTGGCTTGAAAAGCTACCGCCATACCAAGGCGGAGGAGAGATGATCGCCGAAGTCAGCTTTGAGAAAACCATCTATGCCGGACTTCCCCACAAGTTTGAAGCGGGTACTCCTAATATTGCCGGGGGTATCGCCTTCGGGGCTGCCATCGACTATATGAATGCTATAGGTTTCGAGCAGATTGCTGCTTACGAACACGAGCTATTGGTCTATGCCACCGAGCAACTGAGACAGATTGAAGGGCTTCGGATAATTGGAGAGGCCGAGAATAAGGCTTCAGTAATCTCTTTCAACGTTGGCAGTATTCATCCGTATGATATTGGAGCTATTTTGGATAAACTCGGAGTAGCGGTTCGAACAGGCCATCATTGTGCTCAGCCCGTGATGCACCATTTTCAAGTGCCCGGAACGGTAAGGGCAAGCTTTGCGTTTTACAACACCAAAGAAGAAATTGATAGCTTAGTAGAAGCAGTGAAAAAGGCGGTCGGCATGCTGCAGTAAAATAGAGAACACATGAGCGCAAATAAATCTATAAACGACATACAAGACGAGATCATAGACGAATTCAGCATGTTCGACGATTGGATGCAGCGCTATGAATACATGATCGAACTTGGTAAGTCGTTACAGCTGATAGACGAGCAGTACAAGACAGATGAATACACCATCAAGGGATGCCAGAGCAAGGTGTGGGTATTCGCAGCGCTTAAAGAAAAAGCGATTGAGTTTACAGCAGATAGTGATGCCATTATCACCAAGGGAATCATTGCCCTTTTACTCCGGGTCTTTAGCGGCCAACAACCCAAAGACATCATTGATGCAGAGCTCTATTTTATTGACCAAATTGGATTAAAAGAACACTTGTCTCCGACCCGTGCCAATGGACTTGTGAGCATGATCAAACAAATCAGGCTTTATGCCGTAGCCTATCAAACCCAAATTGAAGAGTAGCCATGAGCGAAACACCAGATACTTCAGCATTAGGAGAGAAAATTGTCAAGGTTTTAAAAACCATTTTTGACCCTGAAATTCCAGTAGACATTTACGAGCTAGGCTTGATTTACGATGTCTTGGTCAATGAAGACAATGAAGTTAGAATTTTGATGACTCTTACTTCACCGAATTGTCCGGTCGCAGAAACCTTGCCCGTTGAAGTTGAAGAGAAGGTCAAATCGATCGACGAGATTAAGGATGTTGAGGTTGAAATCACTTTTGATCCGCCCTGGACACAAGATTTGATGAGTGAAGAGGCCAAACTCGAGCTAGGACTGCTGTAGCCATGTCACGTTCCGATGAACCCATCGTAAACCGGGTCGCCAATAGCCCATTAAAAACCTTTGATTTAGAGGCACTCTACACCGAAGGCTCTAGAATAGCATTGGATATCGCCCAATGGTTTGAAGACGGAGAGATTTTAAGAGAATCTGCTTTTCGCAATGCGCTCAAAGCTGCCGATCTTGAAGGATACAAAGGAGCACATGTGGCCCTGCATTGCAGCAGCGACACCATTCTTCCCCAATGGACCTACTCCTTGGTTACGACCGCTCTTGCCCCAATTGCTGAAACTGTAATTGTTGGGGATTTAAAGCAGCTTGAGGTGGTCTTATACGAGCGTGCCCTTGCGACTTTTGATTTCTCGATCTATCAAGATGTTCCCGTCATACTCAAGGGGTGTTCGAACAAACCTGTGCCTGATCAAGCCTATGTGAGTGCGGCTATGGCCTTAAAGAAAGTCGCTAAGAAACTCATGTACGGAGAAGCATGTTCGGCAGTTCCGCTTTAGGAGTCTAGATCTCCGTATTCGTCTAAATTTTCGGGATATAAGAAGTTGTTGTAGGGGAAGCGCGTAATATGTATTTCTCGAATCGCTTTGTAGACGCTTTTCTTGAAGTGTTCTAGGTTTTCTTTATTGATAGCCGAAATAAAAACAGCCTTATCGCCTATTTTATTGTACCAGGTGCTCTGCCACTGCTCAAGGCTGTAATGGCGCGAGTCGCGTTCTACCATAAGATCGTCTTCATCGAACTCTTCTGGGCTGTACTGATCAATTTTATTGAAAACCATCACCGTTGGTTTTCCTTCGCAATCTATCTCCCTCAGAATTTGATTAACGGCTTCTATATGCTCCATGAATTGACCGTGTGAAATGTCAACCACATGCAGTAAAAGGTCAGCTTCACGCACTTCGTCAAGGGTACTCTTAAAGCTTTCAACCAGTTGCGTGGGGAGTTTGCGAATGAAACCTACTGTATCACTCAACAAGAAGGGAAGGTTTCCCAACACCACTTTTCGGACGGTGGTATCAAGGGTGGCGAACAACTTGTTTTCAGCAAAAACTTCACTCTTCGCGATGACGTTCATGAGGGTTGATTTTCCCACATTGGTGTATCCGACTAAAGCGACCCGAACTAAAGCTCCGCGATTCCCCCTCTGAGTTTCCATCTGCCGATCGATTTTCTCAAGCTTCTTTTTAAGTAGCGCAATACGGTCGCGAACGATTCGCCGGTCAGTTTCTATTTCAGTTTCTCCTGGTCCACGCATTCCGATACCCCCTCTTTGCCTTTCGAGGTGTGTCCATAGCCCGGTTAGGCGCGGCAAAAGGTATTCGTATTGTGCGAGCTCTACTTGAGTACGTGCATAACTGGTTTGAGCACGTTGCGCAAAGATGTCGAGAATAAGCCCAGTGCGATCTAGAATTTTGCAGCGCAACAGTTTTTCGATATTGTTCTGCTGGGCAGGAGTGAGTTCGTCGTCGAATATGACCGACCCTATTTCTTCTTCCTCTACGTATTGCGCAATCTCTTCTATTTTTCCAGAACCTAAATAGGTTTTTGGGTTAGGGATGTCAATGCGCTGTACAAAACGTTTTTTCACTTCGCCTCCAGCGGTGTAGGTCAAAAACTCTAATTCATCGAGGTACTCTTCTACCTTTTCAATGGGCTGTTCGCGTCGAATAGCCCCGATGAGTACACTGCTCTCGTAACTTGAGGATATTTTTTCTATCATATTTGAAGATCGTAGGATCTTGTGAGCTACCGATTCAGGCGTAAGTGTGATCGAATAAATTTAACACTGATTACTGCTATTTTTCC
>Ga0255760_10002691_pt1 | contig 16307 bp, 14 predicted proteins | sample 071ome_25_FD_179960 | JGI IMG/M metagenome (GOLD analysis project Ga0255760, IMG submission 179960) | Coastal salt marsh microbial communities from the Groves Creek Marsh, Skidaway Island, Georgia - 071410BT metaG (version 2) | ecosystem: Environmental > Aquatic > Marine > Intertidal zone >... | reverse complement strand
TTGGCACATTCCAATGAATTTGCAAGTCATTATTGAGAAATTCAAAAATCAGATAATTATGTTCTTGAAGCTCCTTAAAGGCTTGATGTATTTGGGATGTACTGAATGCTATTCGTGCTTTTATACTTTCAATAGAAAGGGTGTGCTCGGACAAATATAGTTGTTCAAAATGGCGGGTTAGGTAGTTTACTAACTCAGCGGCTTTGGGAGAGCGACCTCCTGTTTTTCTAAATATTTCGGGGGCAACTGTTATTCGAAGTCGAATCGAGGGTTTATTTTTTTGTTGTAAACTAAAGACACCGATTTGATCCAACCATTGAAGCAAAGCCATGACTTTGGGTGCAGAATAAGAATAGGCACTACAAAACGCCTGAAAAGAAAAATGATAACTGTTGTCAAATCCCTCGCCATAAGATATTTGGAGAAAATTGCAGAGAGATTTGAAGGCCGATTTTACAAATTCGGGATCCAATTGTTCTTGGGTCATGCGTTTCTCAACCTGATCGCGCTCACTTTTGTGGATCAACAAAAGTGCCGTTGCCGGGTTGCCATTTCTTCCGGCGCGTCCACTTTGTTGGTAATAGTTTTCGATACTATCGGGCAAATTGATGTGAATTACATGATCGACATTGGCTTTGTCGATACCCATGCCAAAGGCCGTTGTGGCCACCATTATAGGTGTTTTTTCGGACTGCCAATCTTGGAGGCGTTCTTGTTTTTCGGCAGCAGAAAGTCCCCCATGAAAAAAAGCAGCCTTGTATCCCAAACTTTGTAGTTGCGCAGCGACTTCTTCGGTGTTTTTTCGTGTCCAACAATAGATAATCGCAACCTGTGTTTTGTGTTTCAAATGACGGATCAATTGTCCCATTTTATCTTCTGTTTCGACTACGTGATAGGCAATGTTTTCTCTTTTAAAAGAAGCGATTATTGGAACATCAATTTTGAGTTTTAATACATCAACAATATCCTGTCGAACCATTTTGGTCGCGGAGGCCGTCAAGGCCATTATGGGTATTTTGGGCAGGGACTCGCGTAGGGCAGCTATTTTGCGAAAAGCAGGTCTAAAATCATGCCCCCACTCGGAGATGCAATGGGCTTCGTCAACGGCTATCAAGCTGATTGGCATTTGTAGCAATCGTTTTAAAAACCCGGGTTGGGCGATACGCTCGGGTGCGCAATACACGATTTTATATCCCCCAAATTGACAATTGTCCAGTTGCTGATCGATACTAAGTTTGGGGTCCGAAACAAAGGCCATTGCCTTGATATTTCGATTTTCGAGTTGTTGGACTTGGTCTTGCATCAAGGCGATCAGTGGAGAGATCACTAAAGTAAATCCCGTAGTGCATAGCGCAGGTACCTGATAGCATAATGATTTGCCAGCCCCTGTTGGCAGCACGCCCAACACATCTTCTTGACAAAGGGCTTTTTTTATTATTGTTTCTTGGTTTGGACGAAAGGTTTCATAGCCCCAGTAGGTTTTTAATACGTCGTTGGGGAGTTGCATTAGTGTAGGTTTTTTAAAATGATGTCCAAACGATTTTCTATAGTGTCTTTGGGTAGTTCGATTACATTTTGATGTGTTTCGGTATAGATTTCTTTTAAGAAGTGGTATAGCTCGATGGCGGTTTTGAATTCTTCAAACCGCTCTGCATCTGTTTGGTAAATCGCCTCCCAAGGGGGGAGTAAAAACACGGTATCATAAGGATATTTTTTGAGGGCTTTTTCCCATTGGGGGTGTTTTTCATTGCGGTATCTAAGGTAGGCCACGATATCATGAATACCACGATCCAAAAAAATGGGGGCCTGCGGTTTGCTGGCTTGTAATTTTGTTGAGGCTTGATATTGCGCTACACGCCCCAGCCAGAGTTTTTCACTAAATGCTGCAGGTGCTTCTTGAAAATAGTCCGTGTACCCATTTTCGATCCCCCAACGGATCACACTTCTAGAGATTTCATTCATACAAGTAAAACCCCGGGAAGCCAGTGCGTCTATCAACGCTGTCTTTCCACTTGATGGTCCACCGGTAATGACAATTTTCATGCTATGGCTTTAGAATGGTTTTGGTTCGGTTCAAAACTGTATATTTACACAAAAATACTCCCCAAAATGAATTCTGGAGTTCCCGATGCTGATTTTTATCCACGATTTCGTAAACAGCTAGTTGATTCTCAATCATGGCCCGGTCCCTATATGTTTAAATTTATTTTGAAAAAAGACAGCAAAAGCCGGCAAATGATTGAACAACTGTTTGATATGAAAAATGTTAAAATCACGACCAAGCCCTCTTCAAAAGGGGCTTATTATAGTTTGAGTATTTTGGCTCAAATGGAAAACCCAGATCGTGTTATTGCACTCTATAAACAAATTCATCAGTTTGAAGACGTGATCAGTTTGTAACCCAAAGGCAAATAAGGGGGGATAAACTTAAAATTACTATTTTGCAAAAGATGCCCGAAGGCAATTACAATATGGAAACACTACAATACAATACCGACCGTGAAGGTTTGATTATTCCAGAATATGGAAGACACATACATATAATGATTCAACAAGTAGTTGAAGAAAAGGATCGAGAAAAGCGAAACAAACAAGCAAAAGCCATCATTGATGTGATGGGCAACTTGAACCCGCACCTACGTGACGTACCTGATTTTCAGCATAAGCTGTGGGATCAATTACACATCATGTCCAATTTTCAGTTAGATGTTGATGCCCCTTATGAAGCCCCAGAAAAAGAGATTTTAGAAGCCCGTCCAGAACGTCTTAAGTATCCAAATAATAATTTGAAATACCGTTTCTATGGCAACAATATCTTGAGCATGATTGAGGTTGCCAAAGGATGGGAAGCTGGCGATCTGAAAGACGCACTGATTTTTACCATCGCCAGTCATATGAAAAAGTGTTTTTTGAATTGGAACAAAGACACCGTAGAAGACAGTGTTATTTTTACACATCTTGACGAATTGTCAAAGGGGCAGCTCAAAGTGCCAGAAAACCTACTTCCTCTAACCGATTCTGATGAACTATTGAAGCTTAAAACCAAAAACGGAAACGGCCCCAAGAGCAATACCAAACAAAGAAATCGTAAACGTAAACGCTACTAACAGCATGGGAAGTTTTGTTATCGAAGGTGGTCAACAACTCAACGGGACCATCACACCACAGGGCGCCAAAAACGAAGCATTGCAAATACTGTGTGCCACATTGATGACATCGGAGCCAGTTACGATTCACAATGTTCCTGACATCATCGATGTTAACAAGCTGATAAAGTTGTTAGAAAATGCGGGTGTAACGGTTATTCAACATCAAAAGGGATCTTACACTTTTCAAGCAAAAAATATTGATTTGACCTATTTTAGTTCCGATGCCTTTAAAGAAGATGGCAAAGCACTGCGTGGGTCAATTATGTTAGTAGGTCCAATGTTGGCACGGTATGGAATGGGTTGCATTCCCAAACCGGGAGGAGATAAAATTGGTCGTCGTCGATTGGATACGCATTTTGAAGGGTTGATCCGGCTAGGCGCACAGTTTGACTACAATACCGAAGAAAACTTTTTTAAGGTAAGTGCTACTCAACTCAAGGGCACCTATATTTTGCTTGACGAAGCCTCGGTAACTGGAACTGCCAATATTGTAATGGCAGCTGTTTTGGCCAAAGGGAAAACGACACTTTACAATGCCGCCTGCGAGCCTTATTTGCAACAGCTCTGTGAAATGCTTAACCGTATGGGCGCACACATTTCAGGAATTGGTTCTAATTTGCTGGTCATTGATGGTGTTTCAAAACTTGGCGGAACCGAACATCGTATTTTGCCAGACATGATAGAGATTGGTAGTTGGATAGGTTTGGCAGCAATGACCAAAAGCGCGTTGACCATCAAAGATGTCAACTGGGATGCTCTGGGTCAAATCCCTCGTGTTTTTAGAAAACTTGGGATTACCCTCAATCAATCGGGCGATGATATAATTATTCCTGCCCACACCAATGGATATGTGATTCAGAGTGATATAGACGGTTCGATCTTAACCGTATCTGATGCACCGTGGCCAGGATTTACCCCTGATTTGCTTAGCATCATTTTGGTAACGGCAACCCAAGCTCGTGGTAGTCTTTTGGTGCATCAAAAAATGTTTGAAAGCCGCTTGTTTTTTGTCGATAAACTGATAGATATGGGGGCAAAAATCATTTTGTGTGATCCGCATCGTGCGACCGTAATCGGTCATGATTTTCAGACTCCGCTAAATGCTACAAATATGACCTCACCGGATATACGCGCGGGAATTTCACTTCTGATAGCAGCCCTTTCTGCAAACGGAACAAGTACGATTCATAACATCGAACAAATTGATCGTGGCTATGAAGCCATAGTAGAACGCCTTCAAAAATTGGGTGCCAAAATCAAACGGGTCTAGTTTTCTTTTCTGCTTGCAGTTAAGGCAATGCTTTGCTCAATCAGTTTTTTGAGTACTTCAAAATCAATTTTTTCTAGAGCTTTGAGGTACAAACATCCCTTGCCTTTTTTGTTCGAAACATCACACGAAAGGTATAGTGTCAGCGCATGTTTTCTTGGCGAAAATCCACATAAAAACCATTCCCCCGTAAGTCCACTTTTGTACCGATAAGTATAGTTGCCAAAACCAATGATGCATGTTCCCCAAAGAACTCCTTCACAGCCGGTGATTGACTGCATTAGTTGATAGATTCTATTGGCGTCTTGTCTTTTTTTCTCGGGTGTTAATTGATTTAAAAATTGAGAGACTGCTGCAGTTGTAGGTTGGGTTTTGTTTGGTGCCATACCTCAATTTAACAAAAAAGGACTGTAAAGGCTTAGCGTTTTGAAATTTTGTTACTCGAAATGGTTCTTTGGCGGCTGCATTTAAACCGGTCAACCGATTCGGCTCGATTTTTAAGGTGTTTGGTTTTTCGCCCTTGAACACGTGCCCTCCACATTCGAAAACTTTGGGGCTTCATCTCGCGACGCATGAGGGTTATCACCTCCTGTTCTCGCAGTCCAAATTGATTATAAATGGCATCAAAAGGCGTGCGATCTTCCCAGGCCATTTCAACAATTCGATCAACCTCTTCAGGCCGGAGTTCTTTAGTTTTATTTTTCATGAATCACAATTAAAAAGCATCAGGATTTGTAATAATTGCTTGGGCGCGTGTTTTGATTTCGTCACGTTCTGTTTGGGGTATTTTTTCGAGTAAACGCAGCATCATCGTCATGCGATTGTTGTTGCTAAAGTGCTTTTTTTTCTCCTCCAAAAAATTCCAATACAAACTATTAAAGGGGCAGGCATTTTTTCCAATTCTTTTTTTTGGGTCGTAGTAGCATTTGGTGCAATAATTGCTCATTTTGTTGATGTATGCCGCAGCAGATATGTAAGGTTTGGTAGCTACAATTCCGCCGTCGGCCCATTGACTCATGCCTCGGGTATTGGGTAGTTGTACCCATTCGATAGCATCAGCATATACGCCAAGATACCACTGGTCAACTTCATCGGGATCTACTTGTGCGAGTAGTGCAAAATTGCCAGTAACCATAAGTCGCTGTATGTGATGGGCATAGGCATTATCAAGGGTGTTATTGATGCTGGTCTTTAGGCAATGCATACGTGTAGCTCCTGACCAATAAAACTTTGGAAGGGGGTGGGTATTTTGTAGCGTATTTTTTTGTTTGTACTCGGGCATATGAGCCCAATACATCCCTCTCATATATTCTCTCCAACCCAAAATCTGACGTACAAAACCCTCTACTTGAGATAGTGAGACCCTAGTACGGTCGCTACGATAGGAAGTAATAACGGCATGAATAATTTCTAGCGGATGCAGCATTTTTGTGTTGAGGGCAAAGGAAATTCTTGAATGAAATAGGTTGACTTCTTCAGTATGCATTGCATCTTGATAATCTCCAAAATAGGGCAGTAAGTGTTCACAGAAATAGGTCAATTGTTCTTGTGCTTGAAGTCTGCTCAAAGGGTATAAAAAGTTATTGGGGTCAAAATTCCCCACTGTTTTTATACCACTGTTAAGAATCAGTTGATGAATTGCTTCTATGGCATTAGAATCTGGGTGAAAGGGTTTTGGTATCGGTGGATTGCCCTTCCATTTGTTGCGATTATTTTTATCAAAATTCCACTGGTTACCTTCTGGAACATCTTGCGTGACAAGGATTTGAAATTTTTTACGCATATACCGGTAAAAATATTCCATCACCCATTGTTTTTTTCCTTCAAAAAAAGTTTTGAGTTCGGTTCTTGTGGTTAAAAAATGTTCGGTATCATAGACCTCATATGGGATTTCTATGGATTTGCAAAAGTTGGATAATTGTTGGTCCAAACGATGTTCATCGGGCCATAGATATTCAAATTTTTTTATTTGATATTGTTTAAAGAGCCCAAGTAGATTTTGCTCAAAGCTGTGTTGATTTTCTGTAGCGTCAAGGGCGATATAATGAACGCGATGGTTGTTGTCTTTTAGCTTGGCGGCAAATTGGCGCATCGCACCGAAAAAGCCTATAATTTTTTGAATATGATGGGTCGTATAGTCCGTTTCTTGTCGGACCTCCATAAGCACATAGATCACTTCGTCATCGGTTTGATTAAACCAGCTGTGAAGGCTATTTAGTTGATCGCCAAGAAGCAGTCTAAGGGTCATGAAAAAAGTGTGGTTTGCAGCCATTTTCGCTGAAAGGTTCCTTGGGCGTCGTACCGTTCTGCTTGCGACTTTATGTTGAATTTTCGATCTCTTGGGTCGTTTCCAACGCCTGAGACATAGAGCCAGTTTCCATAATTGCTATGTACGTCATAATCAATCAGCATTGACTCGAAATAGGCGGCTCCCATGCGCCAATCGATATGCAATTCTTTAGCCAAAAAACTTGCTACATTTTGTCGTCCTCGGTTGCTCATCCAGCCGGTGTGTTTCAACTCGAGCATATTGGCATTTACAAATGGCTCTGGGGTGGTTCCATCCGTCCATTGCAAAAAAAGCTTTGGCGAAGTTTTCCAATCATATTGGCGTTCTAAAATGCCATCGCGTTTAAAGATTTTGTTTTCATGTTTTATGGAGATGTATTTAAAATAATCCCTCCAGATCAACTCAAACAGCAACCAATAGGTAGATTGATTTTTGGTGATTTGTTTTTCATACAGTTTAATTTCTTCGGCAATATGCCTTGGAGATAAAGCACCGACTGCTAGCCATGGCGAAAATTTTGAACTGTAATCGTTGCCCAACAAACCGTTTCTCGTGTTTTTGTAAAACGAAAGTTTTTGGGCATCCCAGAAGTAGTAGTTGAGCCGTTTGAGCGCCGCTGTAGCCCCTCCCAAAAAAGGAAACGCAGTACGTGTGTCTTTTTTAAAGGAATCTAATCCGAGATCCTCCAATTTAGGTATTTGAGTTTGATGCTCCAGCAGGTTGGTTTCTGGGTGTGCTTGGGGGGGTGGAAGGGGTGTTCTAATGCGACAGTTTTTTTCACAATTTTTTCTAAAAACGGTAAAAACTTCAGGCAATTTTTCGATTTCAATTTTGAGGTCTTCGGGATGGAATAAAAACTGTCCGTAAAAGGATTGCCATTTTATGCTTTCGGGAAGATTATTTTTTACATTTTCTACAACCTTTAGTTCTTCGCTTGTCCACTCTTCTTGAAGATAGATTGTGTCAAAGGGCATCTTTTGATAGAATTCTGGGAGTGCGACTTCAGGTTTTTTTAGTGTAACAATAAGGGTAACATTCAATTTTTTGAGCGATTGTGTCAAATCATTGATGGTTTCAATGAGAAATTGCGCCCGAAATTTTTCTGTTTTTTTAAATCCCCATTGGGTTGTCTGATACTGCCGCAGATCGAATGCATAAAAAGCGATGACCTTTTCATGATTTGTAAGGGCATGATTAAGCCCTTCGTGATCATAAGCTCTTAGGTCGTTACGATACCAAACTAGGGCTGTTTTTTGTTGTTTTTGCATCTGATACTACAATAAATTACGTTTTCCCAGTCGCGTTCCCATTTTTTACGCCAAGCAAAGGGGCGTTGACAGTTGGGGCAAACTTTTTTGGGCAAATGGTGTTTTTTGACTCCTCTCATGCGCCATTGAGTGCCGATTTGTAGGTAATCAGGCAGCGTTCTCTGGCCGTTTTGTGCTCAACGATCGGTTGTGGGTAATTGAGTTCCTGGTATTCGGGAACCCATTTTTTGATGTACTGGTGCTTGTTGTCGAACTTTTTGATTTGTTCAGTTGGATTAAAAATCCTAAAATAAGGTGCTGCATCTACTCCACAACCAGCAACCCACTGCCAGTTGCCTATATTGCTGGACTGTTCGTAGTCCAGGAGCTTTTCTGCAAAATAGGCTTCTCCCCAGCGCCAATCAATCAGTAGATGTTTGCACAAAAAACTGCCCACCAACATCCGTACTCTGTTGTGCATAAATCCGGTTTTGTTGAGTTGCCGCATTCCAGCATCAACCAATGGATAACCGGTTAGTCCCTTTTGCCATTTTTCAAATTCTTCGGGATTGTTTCGCCAGAGGATGCGGTCATATTGTGGTTTGAAACTCTGGTTTACTGTATGCGGAAAATGCCATAGAATTTGCATAAAAAATTCACGCCATATCAGCTCTTTAAGAAACGTAAGATTGGGACGTTTTGCAGCAGCTATAACCAGTTTTCGGATGCTCACTGTTCCAAACCGCAAATGCACGCCTAAGCGTGAGGTTTGATCTAAGGCAGGATAGTTTCTTGTGGCTTCATATTGGTCAATTATCTGGGTCGTAAAAGAATATTTGGGATCGGGCTGATCCGTTTTTTTAAAACCCAATTCTTCAAGGGTGAGCCAAGGTAGGGGATGATCAATACATTTGTGTAGTAAGGTTTCTGAGGGATGGTTTTTGATATCAGTTTCCTGAAAAGCTTCGAGCCATTTTTTGCTGTAGGGCGTATAGACAACATAAGGTGAGTTATCTGCCTTTGTGATTTCTTTTTTCTCAAAGATCACCTGATCTTTGAAGGTTTCAAAAGCGATGTTTTTTTCTTTAAGTAGGGCGGCAATTTCGGCATCTCTTTTGGTGGCATAGGGTTCATAATCATGATTAGTGACAACACGATCAACCAAAAATTCGTCGGTTATATTTTGTAAAATAGCCTTGGGATCACCACGATACAGTCCTAGTCGGCATCTGTTCCTCTTCATAGCATCATTAATTTCACCCAAGGCATGGTATATAAACTCTAGACGTGCATCTTTTTTGGGAAGTTTGGACAAGATGTTGTCGTCAAAAATAAAAATCGGCAAGACTTTTTCGGAAGTAAGAAGTGCGTGGTAAAGTCCCACGTTATCCTCGACCCTAAGATCTCTTCTAAACCAGAATAAAGTCAAATGATTCATTTTAGGATTTTAGGGTTCCAATTCCACCATCTACCGTCAAGATCTGTCCAGTGATCCAAGCGGCGTCATCGGACAAAAGAAAAGCAGCAAGGGCTGCGATTTCTTCGGGAGTTCCGACCCGTTGTAAGGGGTGTCTTTCTGCAGCGCGTGCTAACTTGGTTTCGTTATTTAAAAATTTGTCAGCAAGTGGTGTATTGACCAACGAAGGAGCGATGGCGTTAACTCTAATGTTGGGAGTCAATTCTGCTGCAAGAGCTCTTGTAAGTCCTTCTACGGCCCCTTTTGCTGCTGCTACCGAAGCATGAAAAGGCATTCCGGTCTGAACCGCTACCGTACTAAAAAATACGATGCTTGCTTGTTGAGCAAGTTGCAAATTTGGAAGAACGGTCTGTAAGGTATGTACCGCTCCAATCAGATTCAATTCAAAGTCCGCTCTAAATGTTTCGGTTTTTAGTCCCTTAAAAGGGCGTAAATTGATGGAACCAGGGCAGTAGACCAGGCCATCTAATTTTTCGGGAAGTTGGGTGGTGTCAAGAGTATCCGTAAGAACATCATAACGTATTGCAGTGCTACCAGCAGATGAATCTGCCGTTCTTGCCGCGATGTAAAGGTGCGCCTGATCGGCAAGTTTTTTGGATAGCGCTGCTCCGATACCTGAGGTGCCCCCGACGATAAGTATATTTTTCTTCATGTATTAGTTTTTATAAACACCAAATATTTCTTCCAGCTTGTTTTTTCGATACTCAAAAATTTCTTTGAGTTTGGGCTTAACCAAAATGGGGTGTGCCAACTGTCCCAAAACTCCTAGCGGTAACTTATAGTCAACAATGTCTTCCATTTCAACGCCTCCTTCAATAGGTTTGATAAAATGTTTGTGATGCCAAAGTGCATAGGGTCCAAAGCGTTGTTCGTCCACAAAGTATTCGAGTTCTTTTACGTGAGTGATCTCGGTCACCCATTTGGTTGGAATTTTGGCAATGGGTGTTACGATATATTGGATGATTTGACCGGGATACATTTTGCGATCTGCACCTTTTAGAATATGGAAACCCATATAGCCTGGAGTAATGGTTTTGAGGTTGGCAGGATTGGACAAAAAATCCCAAGCTGTTTCCATAGAAATGGGTAGCTTTTGAACGGCATGTAGTGTATAAATTTTCATAATAAAAGAGGATTCAAAGGTACTGATAATGTTTAATAAAATAAAGTAAATATTAAACAATTTATACGGCTTTCTTTTTAAGAAAGATCAATCGATCAAAAACAATTGTGCTGTATTATTTTGGGTGATCCGTACAAGCCCTTATTTTTGTCGAAAATATTTATTATGAGAATCTATATCAGTACAATTTTAGTGTTTATTGCTAGTGGTCTAATGGCTCAAATGCAGGCCCCGCAGCCGAGTCCTTCTGCAACGCTCAAGCAGACAGTTGGTTTAACCGAAATATCCATCGAATATTCTAGACCCGCCATGCGTGGACGTGTTATTATGGGGGATTTGGTGCCCTATGGAACCCTTTGGAGAACTGGCGCCAATGCAAACTCTACGATTCAATTTTCAGATCCGGTATCCATAGGATCTACTACAATCCCTGCTGGAACCTATGCGATATTTACCCGACCAGGTAAAACAATGTGGGAGGTATTTTTCTACACTAAAACCGATAATTGGGGTGCCCCAACAAGTTGGGATGTACAAGCGGTAGCCGCAACCTACGAAGCTGAGGTGCATGCCCTTTCAGAAACGGTTTCTTCGTTTACCATTTCAATTGGGTCAATTACCAATAATGATGCGGTATTGGAAATTTCTTGGGAAAATACCAAAGTAGGTATTCCAATTGCTGTGCCTACCAAAGAAAAAATGCAAAAAAATATAGCGGCGGTTATGCAAAACAATCCTAAAGCACAAGACTATTATAGTGCAGCGGTGTATTATTTGCAAGAAGGTCTTGATCTTCAACAAGCCAAAAGTTGGATGGAGTTGTCCCTTAAAGAAAACGGTGAAGCCTATTGGGTGCACCGTCAATATGCATTGATCTTAGCGGGTCTTAACGAAATGGACGCTGCTATTGCTGCTGCCAAGACCTCCTTAGAACTTGCAGAAAAAGCGGGTAATCAAGATTATGTCAAAATGAACACCGAATCCATTGCTGCATGGCAAAAATGATCGTTATAATTTTATAAAAACACATAAAGCCCACTGCACAGCAAGTGGGCTTTTTTTTTAAGAAAACGTCCGGATAACCCCTTCTTGAGAAACCGAAGCAATCAAGGTGCCTTCTTGGCTATAGATCCGTCCGTTGGCAAATCCACGGGCGTTGGATGCACTCGGAGATTCGATGGCATAAAGAACCCATTCGTCAAGCTTAAATTTTCTATGAAACCACATGGCATGATCCAAACTGGCCATAAACATCTGTGCTCGATTAAATTTTCCTCGATGGGGTTGTACGGCAGTGATAAGCAAGTTATAATCCGATGCAAAAGCGAGGATTTGGTGCTGCTGAGCAAGACTGAGTTCTGCGGCACTGCTGTTGACTTTGAACCATACATGGCGTTCGGGTCGCGAGGGTTGATTGCTGGTAGGGTCAATGTGTTCTACAGAACGAAATTCTAAAATCTCAGGACGTATCGCAGTGAGCATTGTGTAAAGCTCAGGGGATTTTTTTTGCAAATATTCGAGTTGCTTTTGGTCGGGGAGCAATACCTCTGGGGGGAGCACGTTGGGTTTTTCGACTTGATGATCCATTCCAGTTTGTTCCTTTTGAAAAGAAACTGCCATAACAAAGATTGCTTTGTTTTCTTGTAAAGCTGTGATTCTTCGGGTAGTAAAACTTTTACCATCTCGTAGGGTTTCTACACGATATTGTACCGGGAGGTCTAATTTTCCTTGCAAAATAAAATATCCATGAAGTGAATGTGCAAGTCGATCGTCGGGTACCGTTTGATAGGCTGCATTGAGTGCTTGCCCCAGAACCTGACCTCCAAAGACACGCCCCCATGGGGTTAGGTAGTTGTTGCCTTCAAATAGATGATTGTCAATTTTTTGAAGGGTTAGTAGGTCGATGAGTTCGTTAAGGGTTTTCATTTTTCATTAATTTTTGAAGCAATATTGCAAGGATTAGGGTTGAAAATGCACCGAGGACGTTGAGCCACAAAAAAGACACCAAATTGTTGTAATAGACTACAAAAACTACTATTTCTGAAAGAATAGCAGCGTAAAAAACAGCATTGCCACGTATGTTTTTTAGGAAAAAAGCAATCAGAAACACGCCCAGAATTGTTCCGTAGAACAAGGACCCGATGATGTTGACCAACTGAATTAGATTTTCAAATAAATTTCCTACACTGGCAAAAAGTATCGCAATTATTCCCCAAAAAAGAGTGAATAATTGCGCCATGGATACATAGTGTTTTTCTGATTTTTGGGGACGATGCACTTTATAAAGATCAACGAGGCTTGTTGCAGAAAGGGCATTGAGTTCGGAGGCAGTAGAGCTCATTGCGGCTGAAAAAATCATAGCCAAAAGCAGTCCGATTAAACCCTTGGGAAGGTGGTCTAAAATAAAAGTGATAAAGACATAGTCTTTATCATTCACTTCAGCATCGGGGTTGGCTTTCAGAATGAGGCTTTTGGCCTGTTCGCGAATTTCTTTGTTTTGTTGTTCAAGATTTAAAAATTCTTTTTGAAGTGTTTTATTTTCATAGAAATCGGGAAGTAGTAACAGTTGTTTTTTAACGGCAGTCAGTCGGTCGTTAGTTTTTTGTAAGCTCTGAAATTCTGGCCCATAGTCTGAACGTATGGTTTGGCTGACCGCTTGGGCATTAAAATGGATTGGTGCCTTTTCGAATTGGTAAAATACGAAAACCAAAACCCCAACCAGTAATATGAAAAATTGCAGGGGTACTTTGAGCAGTCCATTCATAATCAACCCCATTTGTGAGGCTTTAACGGATCTGGCAGACAGATAGCGTTGCACTTGACTTTGATCAGTTCCAAAATACGATAGTGCTAAAAATAGCCCGCCAGTTATACCACTCCAAAAGGTATAGCGGTTGTTTGGGTCAAAGCTAAAATCCAGTACGTTTAATTTTTGATTGATTCCTGCCAAGCGCAGACTGTCGTTAAGTGTAACGGATTCGGGCAACGCGTAGAGGGTATAGCAAAAAGCACCAATCAATCCCAAAAAAATAACAAGCATTTGTTGTTTTTGTGTCACATTTACCGCTCGTGTACCCCCAATCATCGTATAGGCAACGACCAAAAGTCCGATTACTACGGTCAGAAGTTTTAGGTTCCATCCCAAAATTATACTCAAAATGATGGCCGGTGCATAGATCGTAACCCCAGCGGCTAATCCTCTTTGCACCAAAAATAAGACCGCGGTTAGGGTGCGTGTTTTGAGGTCAAAGCGTTTTTCTAAAAATTCATAAGCCGTATAGACATTGAGTTTGTGATATACAGGGATAAAAAACAAACAGATGATAATCATGGCAAAGGGAAGCCCAAAATAGAACTGTACGAATCCCATGCCATCATGAAAGGCTTGTCCAGGAGTGGACAAAAAGGTAATGGCACTGGCTTGTGTTGCCATTACCGAAAATCCAACGGTCCACCATTTGGCCGACTGCCCACCGCGGATGTAGTCATTGACATCCTGATGGGAATTATTCTTCCAAATGCCATAAAACACAATGAAAAGTAATGTACTGGCTAAAATGATCCAATCGATATTTTCCATCATTGATAAAATTTCATGAACAGATAAAAAGCGACCCAATACATCAGATTGCAAAGAACTAAATAGGTGTATATTTTTTTTGACATTATTAGTGATATGAGATAAGGTTGGCCAACAATCTATAGGCTCCAGGGACTCCAGCGGGCAATTGTCTAAACAGGCTAAGCCCTGTAAAAATAAACTTTCCTTCTCCATAATTAGCAACCAAAAGTGCTCCTTTTTTGGGGCTTTCGCCGGCATCATTTAGAGAAATCAATGGGGTGTAGTTTGCATCCCATTGCCCAGCAAAATACAAACCGCGTTCTTGGACCCAGCCCTCGAAATCTTTTTCGGTTAATGCATTAGGGGTGTTGAAAATGGGATGTTTCGAATCGAGTAGGGTAACGGCTGCAAACTCGTCAGTAACACGGTCCCGAGACAATTGGATGGGATAGGGACCTATATTTTTAGTTTTTATACCTCTACTAGTATTGTATTGTACAACTACGGTACCGCCGCTGGCAACAAAATCCCAAAGCATTTGATCTTTAAAGTTCCAAGCATCACCAACATTGAAACTACGAATCCCCAAAATCACCGTATTGAAATTTTTTAGCCATTCTGATGTAAGTTCGGCCACAGCAATTTCATCGACTTCAATGCCAATATTTCTGAGCGCTTCAGGAATTTTGTCTCCCGCTCCTTCGATATATCCGACGCGTTTTTCGGAGGACCTAATGTCCAGTTTTGCCACAGTTGCTTCGGCTGCTTGCAGCATATATTGCTTAGTGATGTGCGGATAGGCGATGGGAGTCAATTTTTTATCATAGGTAGATTGCTTGGTTTTTACGTTTGGGAATATGCTTTTTTTGGTATCGTTTTCAGCTATTGTGATCAAAAATTCGTACCGCTGTTCTTCTCCTTTTGTCTCCATTTTGATCGGTATGGATTGGGGGGCTATGTGCCAATTTTTAGGAATATCGATTTCCAATTGCCCATTGACACTGGTTTTTGCATAGTTTTTAACGGTAGCGGTTACTTTAAGTTCTGACCCTTCAGAAATTAGATACACTTCTTCGTCTAAAGTAACAGCGAGTTCTGGCAAGATTTGATAGGGTTGAATGACTTCTCCAGCTATGGGATCTGTGGTGCGGTAGGTGAGGGGTATCTCCAATTGGATGGGTACTTCAAAAAGCTTTACGGTTAGCGTGCCATGAATAGTAGGTGTTTCTGGCAAACCAATCCAATTGGTGTTTTCAACGTGATACATGCCCAACGACCCCTTGTTTGTAAGCCAATAAGGTACCGTAAGTTGGTTTGGGCTCCTAAACGTAATGGATTGCGTCACCGGTTCGTTTTTGGAAGCTCTTGTACCGATTTCAAACGATTGTTTTTCAACAGAAAAACGATCTACAAATAAATCGATTGCTGTGGGATTTACGACCCGTATTTGGGTATTAAGATTTTGGTTTGGGGTGCCATATTCTTCTGAAGTATAAAATGCGACATCCCAACCGCCACAAGCAACGATTAATTCTTGTATTTCTTGAGTTTTGATGGTTTTCCAGTGGTCATCCTCAAGGTTTTGAATGGCTTGGTATATTTCAACCAATTGGGGTAGTGATTTTGAGGGATTAGAAAAATCAAAATCATGGAAAACTTGTGTAATTTTTTCTCCAATTTTAGTTCCTCCTTTTATACGATTCCAGCTGGTATCGATACCCTCAAAAGGATCATTGTTTTGGATTGAAGCCCCCTTGATAAGCTCTAGATATTCGAGTTCTTTACCCAAAGTAGGGGTGCTTCCAAACCCTTGGGATTTATGTTGACTCCTACTTTTTGCTGCAATGGTCGCATTGGAAATCCCCAGTATTGGGTCAAATTTCCCCACGTCTATACTAGTTAGGTTTTGCTTGTTGGCAGCTTCAAATTTTTCTTGACTTCCATAAAACCACCATGAGGTGTTAAAAAAGAGGCGTTTGGGCTGCCAAGGTTTTTCGTTTGTACTCTTATAACTTGGATCAGCGGCTAGATCAAAAGCATTGACGCTCAACATGGCTGAACTGGTATGATGTCCGTGTGTAGTTCCGGGAGTGCGGTGGTTAAATCGGTTGATAATCAGATCGGGCTTAAAAGCTCTTATGCGATCGACAACTTGTTCTTGCACCGTCTTTTGATCCCAAATCGTTAGTGTT